>Ga0209533_1000257_pt1 | contig 51697 bp, 48 predicted proteins | sample COG_04_FD_184748 | JGI IMG/M metagenome (GOLD analysis project Ga0209533, IMG submission 184748) | Pelagic Microbial community sample from North Sea - COGITO 998_met_04 (SPAdes) (version 2) | ecosystem: Environmental > Aquatic > Marine > Neritic zone/Coastal water | place: Helgoland, sampling...
TTTTTTTTACAGAAAAATAAAATAACTTCCAAAATCATCAGTAAAAGCTTGATAATAAGCTTTGATTTTTGGGCTACTTGAGCGGCTATTTGGAGAGTTTGACGATAAACAAATTTTCTTAAATTATTAATTATAGCGTATGCCAACTATTAATCAACTTGTTCGTCACGGTCGCCAACGTCCAGTGGAACAATCAAAATCCAAAGCTTTGGGCGGTTGTCCTCAGCGTAGAGGAGTGTGTTTACAAGTTTATACACGTACTCCTAAGAAGCCTAACTCAGCGTTACGTAAAGTAGCTAAAGTTCGTTTAACTAATGGCCAAGAAGTCATTGCCTATATCGGTGGTGAAGGTCATAACCTCCAAGAGCACTCAATCGTGCTTGTGCGTGGTGGTCGTGTGAAGGATTTGCCTGGTGTTCGTTATCATGTTGTTCGTGGTGCACTTGATACTTTAGGTGTAGATGGACGTAAGCAATCTCGTTCTAAATATGGTGCTAAGAAGCCTAAGAAATAATCTAAATCTAAATAAAAATATATGATGGCTCGTAGAAAACGACTTTATAAAAAAATAGAACTAGTTGATCCTCATTATGAGAGCAAACTAGTAGCTAGTTTAATTTCAAGAGTGATGCTTAGTGGTAAGCGTTCTCTTGCTGAACGCATTGTTTATGGTGCGATTAACCGTGCTAACGAAGGTAGTGAAGCAATCGATCCTTTGCAGATTTTGCAAAGAGCTATTGATAACGCTCAGCCTAAAGTGGAAGTTAAAAGTCGCCGTGTAGGTGGTGCTACTTATCAAGTTCCTATGGAGATTGAGGAGGGCCGAGCAAAAGCTTTGGCTATGCGTTGGTTGATTCAATGTGCCCGTAAGCGTAAAGGTTCTTCAATGGAATATGCTCTTGCTAACGAAATTAAAGACGCCGCTAACAATCAAGGTGCAGTAGTAAGAAAGCGTGACGACATGCATAAAATGGCTCAAGCCAACCGTGCATTTGCTCACTTTAGATTCTAATTATATTCAACTTCATGTCAGTTAATCATTCAGATCGTCCATTCCCGCTAGAGCGTACCAGAAATATTGGTATCGCTGCGCATATCGATGCGGGTAAGACGACACTGACTGAGAGAGTGTTATTTTACACTGGCATGATTCATCAGATTGGTGAAGTGCACGATGGTGCTACGACTACCGATCACATGGAGCAAGAAAGAGAGCGTGGTATCACTATCACCTCTGCTGCAGTAACTTGCTCTTGGACACAACTTCAAGAAGAAGGAGTGTCTAAGTTGTACGCCAATCAAAAGCAGCGTATCAACATTATTGATACGCCAGGTCACGTTGACTTCACTGCTGAAGTAGAGCGTTCTTTGCGTGTACTTGATGGCACAGTAGTTGTATTCTGTGCTGTAGCTGGAGTTCAGCCACAAACTGAAACAGTATGGAGGCAGGCTAGTAAGTACAATGTGCCACGTATCGTATTTGTAAATAAAATGGATCGTGTTGGTGCGAACTTTGACAATGTGCTTGTTGAGCTTCGTGAGAAATTAGGGGCTAATCCAGTTCCGATTTTAATTCCAATTGGAGCAGAAGACAATCTTATTGGTCAAATTGATGTAGTTAATCAAAAAGCTATCATATATACTGACGACAAGAGTTCAGGTTCAACTTATGAAGTTAAAGAGTTAGAAGGCGATTTAGCGCAGCTTAGTGAGCAGGCGCAGACTGCTTATAAAAATCTTCTTTCTCAGGTTGCCGATGTTAATGAAGCTATAGCTGAGAAATTTCTCATGGAGGAAGAAATTAGTCTTAAAGAGCTTAAGCAAGGGTTACGTGAGGCTACTATTGCTAATAAGATTATTCCAGTTGCTGGTGGTTCGGCATTCAAAAACAAAGGTGTTCAATATTTGATCGACGCTATTGTGGATTACCTTCCAAGTCCTCTTGATATTCCTGCTGCTCAAGGTCAGTCAGCAGATGATGAGGCAGTGATTGTTGAGGCGAAGGCTTCAGATAAAGAAAAATTCTGCGCATTAGCCTTCAAACTTTGGGCTGATAAGTATGTGGGTAAGCTTGTCTTTTTCCGTGTTTATTCAGGCACTATCAGTAAAGGTCAGTCAGTGTACAATCCGCGCACACGCAAGAAAGAGCGCATAGGTCGTTTGATTCAGATCCAGGCAGACAGGCATGAGGAGGTAGATACTTGTTATGCTGGTGATATCGCTGCTATTGCAGGCATTAAAAATGTAACGACAGGTGACACATTGTGTGATCAAAATTTTGATATACTTCTTGAGCCGCCAAGTTTTCCTGAGCCAGTCATTAGCATGGCTGTTGAGCCTAAGACTGTGGCTGATCAAGAAAAAATGTCAGAAGCCTTAGCTCGTCTTTCTGAAGAAGATCCAACTTTCTTTGTTAAAATTGATGAGGACACGGGTCAAACTATCATTTCAGGTATGGGTGAGCTTCATCTCGAGGTTATCATCGACAGATTAAAGCGTGAATTTTCTGTAGCTGCAAATGTAGGTAAGCCGCAAATAGCTTATCGTGAAACTATTACGGCAAAAGCAGAGGGTGAGGGCAAGTTAGTTAAGCAAACAGGAGGCAAAGGTCAGTACGGCCATGTTATACTAGAAATAGCTCCTGCAGAAAAAGCAAAAGGCTTAACCATTGATAGCAAAGTAACAGGTGGTGCTATCCCTAAAGATTTTATGAATGCTGTGTATGCAGGTGTGACTGATGCTATGAGTAATGGTGTGGTTGCAGGTTATCCTGTAGTAGACGTGCATGTGACAATTCTTGATGGTTCATACCATGAAGTTGATTCAAATGAAAACGCATTTAAAATGGCAGCTATTTTTGCCATGAGGGATGCGTTTAAAAAAGCCGAAGCTGTTTTGCTTGAGCCTATTATGGATGTAGAGGTATCTACTCCTGAAGAGCATCAAGGTGACATCATGGGTGATATGAATCGTCGTCGTGGTCAAGTGCAGAGCATTGAGAATAAGCCTAAGTTGGCAGTGTTAAAGGTCAATGTGCCTTTAGCTGAAATGTTTGGTTATTCAACTGTGGTTAGAACTCTATCTTCAGGTAGGGCTTCTTACTCGATGGAGCCATCAAACTTTGAACAAGTCCCACAAAATGTAGTGGATCAAATCATCGCAACAAGATTTAACTAATTTTAGATTTATTATTGGTATTATGGAAAAGCAAAAAATAAGAATACGTTTACAATCATTTGACTATGCGTCTATTGACAAGTCGGCTCAAGAGATTGTGGATACAGCAAAGAGAACAGGAGCTAAAGTAGCGGGTCCAATTCCTTTGCCTACAAGAACTGAAAAGTTCAGTGTTAACCGTGCGGTTAATGTTAACAAGGAGTCAGTAGAGCAATTTGAGATTCGTACTCACAAAAGAGTTCTCGATATTTTGGATCCAACAGCAGTGACCGTTGATGAGTTGAGAAAGCTCAACCTTCCAGCTGGTGTTGACATTAGAATTAAAATTTAATTAGTAAAATCATGTCTTTAGGTCTTTTAGGTAAAAAAGTAGGTATGACCCGTGTCTTTGATGAGGCAGAGGGTAAAATGATTCCTGTCACAGTTATTGCGGCGGAGAACAATGAGTTTTTGCAAGTTAAAACAACTGAGAAAGATGGCTATAATGCTGTTCAAGTTGCTTTTGATGAACAAAAAGAATTTCGTTTAAACAAAGCAAAAGCAGGTCACATCAAAGCTCATGGTGGTACAGCGAAAAAGCTTATCAAAGAATTTCGTTTTCAAGAAGGTGAAGAGGTTCCTAACTTTGAAGAAATTACAGCAGGTGTAACTCTTTTCGAAGCAGGTCAAACTATCGATGTTCTTGGTAAAACTAAAGGTAAAGGTTTTCAAGGTGTAGTTAAACGTTACAACTTTGGTGGTCTTCCTCAGTCACACGGTTCTATGATGCATAGACGTACAGGTGCTGTTGGTGCAGGTTCATGGCCAGCACGTATTTGGAAAGGTCAAAAAATGCCAGGTCGTCACGGTAATTACAATCGTACAGTTCAAAATTTGAAAGTAGTGCAAGTCCGTGAAGAAGAAGGAGTAATCTTAGTTTCAGGTGCAGTTCCTGGTGCAAAAGGTTCTTATGTAGTAGTTCGCCCAGCGATTAAAGGTTAATTAATTAAAAGAAAATGTCTGCTCAATTATTTACAAAAAAAGAAGCTCAAGCAGCTAAATTCACTCTCCTTGAAGAAGGTAAGGGTAATCAAGCTGTACATGACTTAGTTATTGCTTACCGTGCGAATCGTCGTAGTGGTACAGCTAATACTAAAAATCGCTCAGAGGTCATAGGTAGCACAAAGAAAATTTATGGTCAAAAAGGTACAGGTAATGCACGTCACGGTGACCGCAAAGCCCCTATCTTTGTTGGTGGTGGTGTTGCATTTGGCCCTAAGCCAAGAAGTTACGCAAAAACAGTTAATAAGAAAACACGCAAGCTAGCTTTAGCTCGTGTACTTACTAACCTCATCGAAGCTGGTACACTTAAGCAAATTGCTGAATTTAAAGTATCAGATGGTAAGACTAAATCTTTTTTAAGCCAAATCCAAGAGATTAGCTCAGCAAAGAAAGTGCTTCTTATCTCTGATAGTTTTGACGAAGTGACTTATCGTGCCGCTCGTAATGTAGGACACGTACTTCTCATGACTCCACAACAAGTTAATATCGAAGAGCTTCTTCATGCTGATGAAGTAGTGCTCGTTGGTAATAGCGCAGAAATCATTATTGCACGTACAGCAATCTAACCACGAAGAACAATGAAAGATATTTATCAAGTTATCAAAAAAGTGCGTTTGACTGAGAAAGCTAGTCTTTTGACTGAGCTTCATGGTCAATATGTTTTTGAAGTCGATCGTCGTGCAAACAAGCTTGAAATCAAACAAGCTATTGAAAAGCTCCTCGGCAAGAAAGTAGCAAGTGTTAACACTTGTAACTACAAAGGCAAAGAAAAGCGTCGCCGTCGTGCAGACGCAGGTAGAACAGCTCATTGGAAAAAAGCTATTGTTAAGCTCCAAGAAGGCGAAGTATTAGATTTAGTATAAAAGGAAGGATAATATTATGGCATTAAAAAGTTTTAAACCAACAACTCCTGCAAATAGGTATAAGTTACTACCTACATTTGAAGAGATTACGAAATCAAAGCCTGAGAAAAGCTTAACAGCTCCTCTTAAAAAATCAGGTGGTCGTAATAATCAAGGTCGCATTACTTGTCGTCACGTAGGTGGTGGACATAAGCGTCTCTATCGTTTGGTCGATTTCAAACGTAGAAAGCTTAATGTACCAGCTAAAGTGGTGGGCATTGAATACGATCCAAACAGAACTTGTCGCATTGCTCTTATTGAGTACAAAGACGGACAAAAAAGTTATATCTTAGCCCCTCTAGGTCTAGAAGTCGGAGCTACTGTAGAAGCGGGTGAAAAAGTGCAACCTAATGTAGGTAATGCAATGCCTCTTAAATCAGTGCCTCTTGGTACAGCTATCCACAACTTGGAGCTTGTTCCTGGTGCAGGTGGTAAAGTAGCTCGTGCAGCAGGTGGTCAAGCTATTCTTTCTAACCGCGAAGGTGGTTACGCTCTTGTTAAAATGCCATCTGGCGAAATCAGAAAGTTCCTTGAGAACTGTTTCTGCACTATCGGTCAGATTGGTAACATCAACCACATGAACGAAGTTTCAGGTAAAGCAGGTAGATCACGCTGGCAAGGTGTGCGTCCAACTGTACGTGGTATGTGTATGAACCCTGTTGATCACCCCAATGGTGGTGGTGAAGGTAAGTCTAAATCAGGTGGTGGTCGTCAGCACTTGAAGTCACCTTGGGGGCAGCTCAAAGGTCAGAAGACTCGTCAGAAGACAAAAGCTAGCAACAAGTTGATTGTTCAGAGAAGAAAAACTAAAAATAAATAATTGATAATCTTATGCCTCGTTCACTAAAAAAAGGTGCTTTCATCGATCAAAAGCTATTAGCTAAAATTGATAAAGCCGCAGAGACCTCAGACCGTAAACCAATCAAAACTTGGAGTCGTCGTTCAATGATTACTCCTGATTTTGTAGGTCACAACTTCTTGGTCCATAATGGTAAAAGTTTTCTCCCTGTGTATGTAACAGAAAACATGGTTGGTCATAAACTCGGTGAGTTTTCAATCACACGTGTATTTAAAGCACATGGTGGTATTGGTAAAAAATAAGTTATAAATTCATGAAACAGCTTAACACATCATCTCACCTATTAACCTCTTTGTTTTCAAAGTGGGTGAAAGCTATGATGATATGGTTAAGCTTTATGAGTTTATCTACTTTGGCCTTAGCTGCACCTAGCGCATCTGAACAACAGCAGTCTGCGTTGCAATTGCAAAACCAACTCCTAAAGCAGAGTTTAATTCAGACCAAATCTGAGCTAGCTCAACTCAAGGATGAAGTGGCCGCATACAAGCAGTTATCCTCAATCACAGTGGCTGATAATTCAGCTGAAAACTCGGAAAAAAATATAGCCCAAGCTTATGCTAAGCAATCTAAACAATTGTCACAACAACAGCTTAAGTTCAAGTTATTACAAAAAATGACCGAAGAGATTTACATCACATTATCTCAGAGTCAAGAGTTACAGGATCAAACGCTTAAGCAAGAGTATATTAATACTGCTCTACTAGCTTTAAGCAAAGGTCTTAATAGTTTGCGTACTCAACAAAACCTCGAAGCTCAAGTGGTTCAAGGTTTATTGCAAACCAAAGTCAAAGCTATCGATGTCGCAACTGGCCTCGTAGTTTTAGAACAAGGAGCTGATGTTGGAATGCAAATTGGAATGCGTTTTGAAATAAGACGCAATGAGCAGTTGTTAGCTCAAACCACAGTTGTGGATATTAGAGAGCAAGTATCTGGGGCGTTCCTAGATGCAGCTAAATTCAAAATCACAGATTTATCAGTAGGTGACAACGCCTACTTAATCAGAAAAATTTAATTAAAGTATAAAATTATGGACGTTATTTCTACTACTAGATATGCAAAAGTATCACCTAAAAAGGTGCATGATGTTGCAAGAGAGATTCAAGGTTTACCTGTTGAGGTAGCTTTGGATGTGCTTAACTACACACCTAAGAAATCAGCACTATTGATTGGTAAAACTTTGCGTACAGCTATTGCTGATGCCGAGAACAACTTCAATCTTAATGTTGATGAACTTATTATAAAGGAAGCCACAATTGGTGATGGACCTGTAGCTAAGAGACATATGGCACGTGCAAGAGGATCAGCTTCTCCTGTAATCAAGAGAACAAGTCATATTCGTATTGTTTTAACAGATAGCAAATAAGTAAATTTTTAATAAACTAATATTATGGGACAAAAAGTTAATCCAATCGGTTTTCGTTTAGCGTATAACAAGAACTGGGCATCGAAATGGTATGCCGAGAAATCAGACTATGCCACTAAGTTACACGAAGACTTAAAAGTCAGAAAGTACATCAAAAGCCGTATCGGTATGGGTGCTTTATCAAAAGTACTTATCGAAAGAGCATGGAACAGTGTACGTGTAACATTACACACATCACGTCCAGGTCTTGTTATCGGTCGTAAAGGTTCAGAAATTGAAAAGCTAACCAAAGATATTTCTGCTATTTGTAAAAATTCAGATGTTAAAATTGATATTGTTGAGATTCGCAAGCCGGAGCTTGATGCTCAACTTGTAGCTGAACAAATTGCTTTACAGCTTGAAAGAAGAATTAGTTTTAGAAGAGCGATGAAGCGCTCACTTCAAACAGCTATGGATTTTGGTGCGGAAGGTATTCGTGTTCGTTGTTCAGGTCGTTTAGGTGGTGCTGATATTGCACGTGCTGAATGGTACAAAGAAGGTAAAGTTCCTTTACAAACTCTTCGTGTTCCTATTGACTACGGTACCGCAGAAGCAAACACTGTTTATGGTATCATTGGTATTAAGTGCTGGATCAATAAGAAAGAAGAGAAAAAAGGTTCAGGTCGCAGCAATAACAATAACAGAGGTGGTCAACGCCGCGGTTAATTTTAACAATAAAGAAAGAATAAGGTTATGAATTTAATGCCAAAACGCACAAAATTTAGAAAAGCACACAGAGGAAGCAGAGCAGGTAATGCTAGTCGCGGCGTAGAAGTGAGCTTTGGGGATTTTGGTCTACAAGCCCTTGATCGTGGTTGGATGAGCAATCGTCAAATCGAATCATGTCGTATCGCAATTAACCGTTACTTAAAACGTCGCGGTAAAGTATGGATTCGTGTGTTCCCTCATAAGCCAATTACTGGTCGTCCGCCTGAAACTCGTATGGGTAAAGGTAAAGGTGCAGTAGAAGGATATGTTGCTGTGATTCGTCCTGGTAATGTATTATTTGAAGTTTCTGGTGTTCCAGAATCATCTGCTCGCGAAGCATTAAGACTTGCTTCAAACAAGTTGGGTATTCGTACAAGATTTGTACATCGTTCAACTCACTAATATTTATTATTAATTATTATGGCACAAATGAAAGCTAAAGAAATTAGAGAACTTTCTGTTGATGAAATCAACGGTAAGCTCAAAGATTTGAAACAAGAAGCCCTTAACTTGAGGTTACAACAATCTACAGGTCAGTTGGACAATCCAGCTCGTCTTAAAGTAATTCGCAGAGAAGTGGCTAAGTATACGACCGTACTCAACGAGAAGAACATTTAATCAACGTATTATGAGTCAAGAAACAGAACAGAAACCTCAAGGTATCAGAAAAGTTAGAATCGGCAATGTAGTATCCACTAGTATGGATAAAACAATTGTTGTAGAGTATGTTGCTCGCGTTCCTCACCCACAATTCAAAAAAATCATCAAGAAGTCTAAAAAGTTCTATGCTCATGATGAGAAAAGTGAGGCCGTTGTAGGTGACAAAGTTAAAATCAGAGAAACTCGTCCAATTTCTAAAAAGAAATGTTGGGTGTTAGAAGAAATTATTTCTCATTAATTCAAATTATTTTATAAGGTTATGATCCAGATGGAATCAAAAGTAAGTATAGCTGATAATACGGGAGCCCGTACAGCTAAGATGATTGGTGTACTTGGTACTCGTAGTAAAGTAGCGCATGTTGGTGATATTATCACTGCTCACGTTCGTGAAGCGATTCCAACTGCCACTATTAAAAAAGGTACTGTAGTTAAAGCCGTTGTTGTAAGAACAGCAGCTCCAGTTAGAAGACCTGATGGTTCAATTCTTCGCTTTGATAGCAATGCTATTGTTATTATCGATAAAGACGGTAACCCAAAAGGCACACGTATTTTCGGTCCAGTAGCTCGCGAATTGCGTGAAAAGAAATTTATGAAAATTGTGTCATTGGCACCAGAAGTACTCTAATCAATATGAGCAAGACTAAAACCCACGTTAAAAAAGGAGATAAAGTAGAAGTAATCTCTGGTTACCATAAAGGTAAGCAAGGTGAAATTCTCACTATTAATGCCACAAAAGGCCAAGTACTTGTACAAGGTGTGCGCATGATCAAAAAGGCAGTTAAGCCATCAGAACAAAATCAAGAAGGAGGTATCATCGAGGTCGAAGGACCAATTCATATCTCTAATGTGAAAAAAGTATAAACAATTTTAGGCGTTTGCGCTTAAGCTTAAATTTAATTTAAACTCATAGCTGACCCGCATTATTATGAAACCAACATTATTAAGTTATTACCAAGATAAAGTAGCACCAGCTCTTCAAGAAGAGCTCAAGGTAGCTAATGTTCATCAAGTTCCTACACTCGAAAAGATTGTAGTGACTTCAGCTGTAGGCTCACATTCAGACAGAAAACAAGCTGTTGAAGATGCAGTAGCAGACATCTCTAAAATCACAGGCCAAAAGCCAAGCGTAACATTTGCTCGTAAATCAGTCGCTAACTTTAAGTTACGTGAGGGTGAGGCAATCGGCGCACGTGTAACTCTTAGACAAGCTCACATGTGGGAGTTTCTCGACCGTTTTGTAAACATTACAACTCCAAACATTCGTGACTTTAGAGGTATATCTCCAAAAAGCTTTGATGGACAAGGTAACTATGCTGTAGGTGTTGATGATCAATCAATTTTTCCTGAGATTGAACTTGAGAAAATCAAGAGAAAGTTAGGTTTTGATATTATTTTTGTAACCTCTACTAAGTGTGACAAACAAGCGTACGCACTTCTTAAACACTTAGGTGTTCCTTTCAGAGAAATCAAACAAAAAGCAACTGCAGAATAATTTAAAAGAAACTATATTATGGCAACATTATCAGATCCTATTGCGGACTTTTTAACTAGACTCAAAAACGCTTGTATGGCAGGCAATGAGGAATTTAGAGCACCGCATTCAAATATGAAAGAAGATATCGCAAAAGTTCTTAAGGACGAAGGCTATATCTGGAACTTTGAAGTTCAAAACGATGCTCAAGGTCACAAAGAAATTCTCGTAAAAACTAAATTTATTGACGGTGAGTCAGTGGTAAAAGAAGTAAAAAGAGTTTCTAAGCCAGGTCGTCGTCAGTACGTATCAGTGAGCGAAATTCCTTACGTGATGAGTGGCTTAGGTTCATCCATCATTTCAACTTCTGCTGGCGTTATGTCAGGAGCACAAGCACGTCGTAAAAATACAGGTGGAGAAATCCTCGCCTTTATTAAATAATTGTTAACCCAAATAGAAATATGTCTAGAATTGGAAACAAAACCATTACAGTGCCTGCTGGTGTAACTATAGAAGTTAGCCCAACACAGGTAGTTAAAGTTACAGGTTCAAAAGGTAGTTTAGAATATCAATTACCACAAGGTATCACTCTTGAGCAAGAAGACGCAGAAATTAGCCTCGTAAGAGCTGCTGAAACACGTCAACTCAAAGCTCTTCACGGAACAGCTAGAAGCTTAGTTAATAATATGATTATTGGTGTAGTTGACGGTTTCGTAAAAGAGCTCGAAATCCAAGGTGTTGGTTTAAGAGCCGCAGTCAAAGGTTCAACCCTTGACTTAAGCTTAGGTAAATCACACCCTATCTTGCACCCAATCCCATCTTCACTTACAGTGACTGTCGCAGACAACACTAAAGTGAAAGTAGAGGGAATCAATAAGCAAGAAGTAGGTCAATTTGCAGCAGAAGTACGTGCTTATTATCCACCAGAACCTTACAAAGGCAAGGGTGTACGTTATGCAGGTGAATGGGTACGACGTAAAGCAGGTAAGAGTGTAGGTAAATAATTTAAAATAAAGAAATCATGAGTATTAACCGTAAAAGTATTCGTAAAAGAATTCACAAAAGAGTAAGACGCAAAATTAGTGGTACTTCACAACGCCCAAGATTGGCTGTGCATTACTCGAATCAGCATATCTACGCTCAAATCATTGATGATGAAGCAGGTGCAACTCTATGTAGTGCTTCAACATTGAACAAAGAAGTAACAACTAAAGCCTCTAACGAAGCTGCAGCTACACAAGTAGGAGAGTTGATTGCTAAAAAAGCAAAAGACAGCAAAATTGACACACTTGTATTCGACCGTGGTGGTCATAGCTATCATGGTAAGGTCAAGGCCTTGGCAGAAGCAGTAAGAGAAGGAGGAATTAAATTTTAATTAATCGCTATGATGAGTGAAAATAATAACGAAAAGCCAGCTTCAGAAAAAGAAGCTCCAGTAGAAGTCACTGCTGCATCAGCAGAAACTAAGGAAGCTCCAGAAGCTACAGCTCCAGCTGAAGAAAAAGCACCAGTTGCTGAGAAAACAGCTGAGAAGCCTGCTTTCAAAAAGTTTAACAACAAGAAAAAGCCATTTGATCGCAACAATAAGCGTGGTGGTCGTAATGACAAGCCAGTCGAAGAAGATCCATTAACTGAAAAAGTAGTACACATTAACCGTTGTGCGAAAGTAGTTAAAGGTGGTCGTCGCTTTAGTTTCTCTGCTCTTGTAGTAGTAGGTGATGAAGCAGGTCGTGTAGGAGTAGGTTTTGGTAAAGCAAACGAAGTAGCTGACTGTATCAGAAAAGCTAGTGAAATTTCTCGTAAAAACTTAGAGAAAGTTACCATTGTAAATGGTACAATTCCACACGAAATTTACGCTGAACATGGTGGCGGAAAAGTACTCCTTAAACCTGCAGTACCTGGTACAGGTATTATTGCTGGTGGTGGCGTGCGAGCTGTTTGTGAAGTAGCTGGTATTACTGATATTTTAGCTAAATCATTAGGTTCAAACAACTACGGTAACGTAGTTAAAGCAACACTTAAAGCTCTCTCAGAATTGAGATCTAAAGAGCAAGTACTTGCTCAAAGAGGCAAGAAAGTAGCTAAATAATCTTTAACTAATTAATTGATATGAAATTACATCAACTCAAAACTAACGAAGGCTCAAAACACCGTGTTAAAAGACTCGGTAAAGGTGAGAGTTCAGGTTTAGGTAAAACTTCAGGTAAAGGTCACAAAGGTCAAAAGGCTCGCTCAGGTGGCGGTGTTCGTATTGGCTTTGAAGGTGGTCAGATGCCATTACACCGTCGTTTGCCAAAACGTGGTTTTAACAACACAGCATTTGCAAAAGTCTATGCTGTACTTAACGTGTCTGATCTAGAAGAAAGATTCGAAGCAGGTGAAACTGTGGATGAAGCTATCCTTGCAGAAAGAAAGCTCGTTCAAGGTCGTTATTACGGCGTTAAAATTCTCGGTAATGGTGAAATCACTAAAGCTCTCAAAGTTAACGTATCTAAGCTCAGTACTTCAGCTATTGCTAAAATTGAAGCTGCAGGTGGTACTATTGTTGCTCCAGCAGCAGAGTCAAATCCAGCTAAAGAAGAGGCTTAATTGCTTCTTTTAAGCAAATTATTGAATAATCAAATAACTAAAGACGTATCACTATGATAGCAGGGTTTACCAATGCTTGGAAATTACCTAATTTAAGAGAGCGCATACTCTTTACTTTAGGTATGATCATACTCCTTAGATTAGGGGTTTATATTACCTTGCCAGGAATCGACTCAAGTGTCATTGACGCTTGGATTGAATCTCGCAAATCGGCAGAATCATCAGGTAACCCACTTGGAGATGTAAGCGCTATGCTTAACATCTTCTCTGGTGGTGGCTTGCAACAATGTGGTATTTTTGCACTAGGTATTATGCCGTATATATCTGCTTCTATTTTGATGCAGCTCATGACGGCGATTGTTCCTCAATTTTCTAAACTATCTCGAGAGGATGGTGGACGTGCTAAAATCAACCAATACACACGTCTAGCAACTATTATCATTGCCATTGTGCAAGGTACAATGCTAGCCATTGGTTTTCTTAATCCACAAAACCTCTTTTATCTAGAAGGCATTCAAAATTTTGGACCTCTAGTACTAGTTCCAGGAACCATGTTTATCGTGTCAACAGTGATTATCATTGTTGCCGCTACTATGCTTCTTATGTGGATTGGTGATCAGATGACAGACCGTGGGATAGGTAACGGTACATCACTCATTATTACTATTAATATTATTGCAGCCCTTCCTGGTGCTATGTGGCAATCATGGAGACATTTTACAGATGGAGGCAACACATTTGGTGCTTTTACTCTTGTACTCCTTATAGTATTTTTACTCTTAGTGATTGCAGCTGTCATTACACTTACACAAGCTACACGCCGTATTGCTATTCAGCATGCTAACCGTGTTGTAGGTCGTAAGATGTACGGAGGTCAAACTCATTACTTACCACTCAAGCTCAATTACTCAGGTGTCATGCCCATTATCTTTGCGTCAGCTTTGATGACTCTCCCTGTATTTGGTCTTAATCTTATATTCAAAGGTCAGGATTGGGTTCTCACCGTACAAGAAGCTCTTAGCCCAGCAAGTAGCTGGTATTATGTAGTAGCAGGAATCTTTATATTTATTTTCAGTTACTTCTGGATCTCAATGATGTTCCAACCACAGCAAATTTCAGAAGACCTTAAAAAATCAGGTGGTTATATCCCAGGTGTTCGTCCTGGACAGCCAACTGCAGTTTTTCTTGAGAAAGTCATGAATCGTCTTACTTTTGCAGGTTCAATCTTTCTGATTCTTGTATTCATCCTTCCAGGTATTGTACGTTGGGCGACAAGCTTACCTCCGATGGCTGCTCAGTTCTTTGGTGGAACCAGTCTACTCATCCTCGTAGGTGTCATTCTTGATGTAACTAAGCAAATCGAAACACATTTACTCGAGCAAAACTATGAAGGTTTCTCAGCCAAAACTCGAGGCAAAGTCAACCGTTACCAAGTAGAAGGTAAGAAAAAAGCAAGCAACACGATTGTATACCTTTGGGTGTTTATTGCGGTATTGCTCCTCATCTTCATCACTTCCCAGTTCACAGGGTAAAAAAGAGGTTTATTTCAAGCTATTAGCTTCGTTATTTAAAGTGGGCAGTAGGTACTACAGCCCGACTTTAAAAGCCTCGCTACTAAACTCAAACTAAACCCTTTTAAAAATACACAAAAAAAGCCTCAAGCATTTATGCTTGAGGCTTTTTTTGCAGACAGTAGGAGTGAAAGGAAAGTAGTCGAGTTTTTTGTTAAAGTTATTGAAGAAGTGAAAGTAGAAGATGTTTATAAAATATTAGAAGAATATAACTATATTCCTGATAAGCCTTTTAAGATTGGTGAAGGTCTGACCAAAGGTCTCAATATAGTTGTCGCTTCTGGCAAGTTTAAGCCTGTAAAACCAAGTTAAAAACAATAAAGTTGATTAATGCTTAATTATTCGATTTAGTTGAATGAACGTTATAGGCACAGAGATGATGAGGCAGTAGCTACTGCCTCAGGTGATGAGAACGTTCTCTGCCTTGTTGTGTCTGTGGCGCCTTAAATAGCTACTATTTCCTTAGTTCGACAATTTTGAGTATCGTGGCTTCGATGAGGCTTGCGGGGCAGGAGGCGCCTGCGGTGATGCCTATGTTGAGGTGGCTGTCTGTGTTGAAGTCTTGTGGTAGTTTGAGTTGGCTTTGGACTTCTTGTTTCTGCTCGAGGTCGTAGTGCCAGATGGATTCTAGGTTTTCAAGGCAGCTTGCTTCACGGATAAAGTAAGTGGGTAGCTGTTGCTCACTGATTTCGACGAGGTGAGTGGTGTTAGAGCTGTTGTACCCACCCACGATAAAAAAGAGGTCTAAATCTAGCTTTAATATATCGTAGAGCGCATTTTGTCTGTCTTGGGTCGCTCCACAGATAGTGTCAAATAGGTGGTAATTATCAGCGTTTCCATCGCGCTTGATAACGGCGTCACCGATTTGCTTTTGGAAGGCTTGAGTTTGCTCTTTTAGCATGGTGGTTTGGTTAGCCATACCGATTTTTATTAAATCACGGGCAGGTTCAAAATGTTCAGAGGTACGACCTGTAAATCGCTGTATGAAGGCTTGCTCGTCAACTTCTCCCGTGATGTAGCCACAGAGGATGCCCGCGTCTTGCTCATCAAAAATAGTGACAAAATGTTGATCGTCATTGTCGCCTCTAGCTCGAGAGATGGTGGCTTGGGTTTCCTCGTGGTTGTATTTACCGTGAATGATAGTGGTGATGTTGTCTTTGGTAAATGATTTGATACGCCTCCAAACTTTCATGACATCACCACAAGTCGTGTCAATGATGTGGCAACCTTGTTCGGTGAGCTTTTTCATGAAATGCGTGGGAGCACCAAAGGCAGGTACGATAACAATGTCTTCACTGCCTAGCTGATCATAGTCAGCACTGAGCTCTTTCCATGGTAGGGTTACAATCCCCATATCAGATAGCTGTTTATTCACCACAGGGTTATGAATAATTTCGCCGATGAGGTAGAGGTTAGCTTGAGGAAACGCCTCTCTAGTAGCGTAAGCTAAATCAATAGCTCGCTCTACTCCGTAGCAGAAACCTTGAGACTTAGCTAAATGAAAGGTGTTGTTACCTAAAGTAATTTGATGATTATTAGCTTTAATTTTTTCTAATAAGCTTGATGCATAATGTTGTTGTACTTGAGCTTCGACTTCGCGCATGATTTCTGGTTTGCGCACGTTGATGCGTGGTCGCTTTTTGGGCGTAGAATTAGCTGGCTCTGTAACACTCATAGTAAAAAAATAGCAGATGATACTAAAAAATAATAGCTAAATCATATGCTATAAAATGAAATTTATTCAGGAATTAGGAAGTCAGGGAATTCCCATAGCCTGCGACTTAGAGCATCTTTGGCAGCGGCTTTTTCAGCAGTTTTTTTACTATTACCTGTACCCTGTCCTAGGGGTTGATTAAACCAGTTAACCTCTATAGTAAATATACGGTCATGATCAGGTCCTGTAATATTGAGAGTTTTGTATTTGGGGCTTTCAGCTTTGATATCTTGGAGTGTTTCTTGGAGGATGCCTTTGCTGTTGGATTTGTCAGATAAGGAAAAACGCTCGTCAATAGGGTATTTATCAAGGATTAAATGCCATGCTTTCGAGCTAGCATCGATTCCAGCATCAATATAGATAGCTCCTAGAAGAGCCTCAACAGTGTCACTAAGTGTTGAATCACGGTCTCTATCTCCTGAGCGTTCAGCGCTGGAGCTCATCCGTACATACTCACCTAATCCTAAACTTCGACCTAAATAACTTAAAGCATCTTTAGAGACGAGGTGTGAACGCATTTGGGTGAGCTCGCCTTCGGCTTTATCTTTGTATTTAGTAAATAAGTACTCAGCAACAATTAGGTCAATAACGGCATCTCCTAAAAATTCTAAGCGTTGATTGTAAGATTGTAGGTTAGAGCCCTGCTTTAAGCTTGAATGGGTTAGAGCTCTTTCGAGTAAGTTTATATCGGAAAATCGATGACCTATGGTGTCTTGCAGAGTTGTTAATTTCATGCCAAATGGCCTCATGATGAGGCTAGATTAATGATGAATCACTAGTTATTTATAAAGATGTATAAATAAAGTAGTGGGGCGATCGACGGGACTTGAACCCGCGACAACCTGAATCACAATCAGGGGCTCTACCGACTGAGCTACGACCGCCATATTAAGAACTCAGGAAAACTGCACTATTAAGTAGCCGCAGTTTTGCTGAACGCTTATTCGGAAAACTTTATTAGTCCTGTTTTGCAGAAAATACAAGAGATTATTTGAGAAATTTCTTAAGTTGTAGATATTAGTAAAATTTGCTAGTTTAAATTTATATGGACAAAGTATCACAAATATCAAGTTTTCTTAAAGATGACAGCCTTTCACATAGGTTTATGCTCAAGATGATGAAAGAGCTCGTCGAAGCTGAAGCCGCATTTGCTCCTTATAGAGATGTGTTTAAAGTATCTATCTTTGGTTCGGCGAGAACTAAGGAGCATGAAGCTGATTATCAATTAGCTAAAGATTTAGCCAAGAGCTGCGTTGATAACAATTGGATGGTAATTACAGGCGCAGGACCAGGGATTATGAAGGCTGGTAACCAGGGCGCTGGTGATGGTCATAGTTTTGGATTACGCATTGAATTGCCTTTTGAAAATGAGGCTAATGATTATATAAAAGACAATAACAAATGCTTAGATTTTGATTTGTTTTTTACTCGCAAACTGTTTTTTGTCAAAGAAGCACAAGCTATTGTGGCATTACCTGGTGGCTTTGGTACTCTCGATGAGATATTTGAAAGTTTGACTTTGATTCAGACTGGTAAATCTCCAATGGTGCCAGTCGTATTATTAGATTCTAAGGAGAGTAATTACTGGGATAAAATTGATTGGTTCTCGCATGATAACTTAGTTAAGCAAGGGCTGATATCCAAGGAAGATCCTAGTTTGTTTTTTCATGCGCACACCGTGGAAGAAGCGATAGCTCACATCAGAAGTTTTTATCGTAAAGTTAAGCGTGTCGATGTCTCAGATGAACAATTACTTATTTATCTCAAAGACACCTTAACTGCTGAGAATATTAAGTGCTTAAGCGAAGAGTTTGCAGATTTAGATGCTTCGACATGGCGCTTAGGTACAGCTCATGATGTGAAACATGAGTCTGTCCAAGGCTTTGTGAGCTGCGCTCTTAATTACGCTATGGCAATCACACCTGCACCGACCAATTACGGGAGAATTAGGCAGCTGATAGATGCTATTAATGCGATAGATTAAGCAATGCCTAAATTGATTCAGGATAATTTAGAAATCTTGCTAAATGCATGGCAGGGCTTACCCTCGCGTGATGAAGTTGATAGTATAATGCTATTAGCTCATCGAGCACAAGAACGAGGCTATTTTAATCCTGATGAAGATGAGCAATTAAGAGCAGTCTATCTGCGCTACTTGTCAATTAGGCAAAATATATGGGAATTACTTGAGGAAATACAAGGCGAGTTAAAAAAAATAGGAGATAAGCAAGGAACTCATTATTTAGCTTGGTTCACTTTGGGGTTTGCTAGTGCTTTTATTTTAATGCGTGCCGCGCATTATTTAGTCGAGATTTCAGAGAGCTATCCTACGATTAGGCAAAAATTAGATGAAGCAGAGCCATTGTATGGCATTGAGTGGGGAAGCTTTAGTGAAATTTATCGTAAGATGCGATCATCAAGAACGATGTTGCCATTTCGTCGTGCTGTGAGTTTTTATTGTCAGCATAAGCAAGCGATTCATGAGTTATCTAATAATTCTAAAGAATGGGCTGATTTGCTAGACTTATTTGAGCAGGACGAAGGTTTGTTGTCTCAGACAAAAACAGAGTATATTAAAAGGCGCTTGGTATATCGAAAGTTTCAAAATCAAACACGGCAAAATATTATTTACCGTAAGGCAATGTACAAAGCCTTTAAATCTACAGGTTGTATAATTTCTGACTTAAAGAACCCTAGAGTGCCCGTGAATAAAATCAAGCGAGTTACGGCTAAAGTTAGGGAGCAAGTAGCAGAGTTGTTACAGCCGGGTGACTACATCATCACTAGGCATGATGATGCTATGAGTAATTTGTTTTTGCCAGGCTTTTGGCCTCATGCGGCTTTGTATATAGGAACAGAAGAACAGAGATCAGAGATAGGAATAGACTTGGAATTAGGTCAAGAAAATTTGAGCAATAATCAAGGAGAAGTGCAGATATTAGAGGCTAAGAAAGACGGAGTAAAGTTACGACATCTTGATGAGACGCTTGCTGTAGATGCTTTTGTTATTTTTCGTCCACAGTTGGATCTGGCCTCGCTTAAAAAAGCGTTACAGAAAGCCTTGCAACATAGGGATAAGAAATATGACTTTCTTTTTGATTTTAATATTCCTCAACGCTTAGTTTGTACAGAAGTTGTGTACCGAGGTTTTCATGGGGTTGCAAATATTGAGTTTCATTTATCGCGGCGTTCAGGACGTTACTGCCTATCAGCAGAAGACTTAATTAACCAATCTATGATGGCTAATTATTTTAAGCCTGTAGCTATCTGCGGGGTAGAGGGTAATGAGCTTGTTAGTGAGTCAACACAAGTGAGAAAAATATTAAAAAATAGTTATGAAGCTACATGGAATAATTAAGGACTATATTAAGGTTAATATGACCGTTTTTGTCATTACACTGAGTATTGCTTGTATAGGATTAGCGCAAGTTCAGGCTAATCCAGAAAAGCAAGCGGCGACCCTTAATGAGGTCGGTGTTAAATATCTCTATGAGACATGGGCAAATGCGCTATTAGAGAAAGATGTTAAGATGTGGCAAAAATTGACTAGCTCCTATCAACAACGTAAAATTCGGAATAAATTAGTTTCTAAAAAACGTAATTTTCCAGCAGATGTTTTTCTTGGAGCGCCCCCTAATTTGATTAATTTACAAAATTTAAAAATGGTTTCTTTGACACAAAATGGTGTGAGTGCCAAAGCTCTTTTTTTTGGTGATTTGCAGCTTTTGCAAAAGGTCGAGTCTAAGTCAGCGCAACCAGTTATATTAGTTAGGCAGTCATTGTACTCTATCGACTTTTACGCTGAGTCAGGTTGGTGGAAAATTGCGCAGGCAGGTATTTTTGATTTACGGCATCAACCAGAGCTTAAAAAGCAGCTCCTTCAATATCAGTTTGAGCCTATTAAGCTGCCTATACCGCAGAAATTGCCTGAGTTAGATTTATTGGTTGATGAAGCAGAGTACATTGGGAATGTTTGGGTTAAAGCCAAAGGAGTTGAAGTCGAATTAATAGTGAATGGGATAAGATTAGATTCCGTGGCTGATGCTGAGGTAGTTCGCTTAATTTTAGGTGGGCTTAAGCTAGGCGAAAACACAATTCAATATCGAGTCAAGGCTCCTGAGGATAACCTTAGCAACTTAGTTGAGCCTATGATAGCTGCGATAGAGGTTTTTGCACTATCAGAGCAAAGAGGCAACAAGCCGATTAAATTATGGTCACTAAAAACAGACCAAAAAGATGAATTGCCCTCGATAGATGGCTTTTACACTACTGTATTTCATTTAACCTCTCAAAAAGCTGCAACCTTGTGAAACTTTCAAATTGTTAAATACATGTTTAATGGGGGGCAGCAAATGAAAAGACACTGGTCATAACAACTCCAGGTAGTCGTCCTCCCGTGCTATTATTTAGAGCAATATTTACATTACCATCTCCATCGTAAGGCACATTAGCAAAAGCTAAAAAATTACCAGTGGGTGCAGCAAAAATAGCAGTATTATGATAATCAGATCCGGGATCTATATCTGCATCATGGGTATAGCCAAAAATTCTGTAGCGACCATTGGGACTAAGATCTAAATTTAGTAGACTGCGTGTGTTATCAATAGTAATGATTTTAATGTCAGTGCTTAAGGCATAATGATAGTCCTGTAAATTATGCATATTAACAAACGAACCATCTGCTAGTCTCTCTAAGCTGACAATAGAATTTTGCCCTTCTAGAGTGGTGCGATACATAGCAGCTTTGATAATTTGCTTGGCGTGCCTTTTAGCTATGTTTAAATGTGATTCAGTAGTAATATTTCGAAATTTAGGTAACGCGACAGTCGCTAAAATGCCGATAATAACGACGATGATAACAAGCTCAATAAGGCTAAAGCCAGTATGAGTTTTATTTTTAAAAATTTTCATAAAAAATATGTCTCTTATAATTATGACATTAAAAAAGACTTTTAACAAGTAGATTTAACTATAAAAGCAAAAAGTATATTATTAAAAAAGCTTGCTAAAACTAATAAAACAAGTATTATATTTCTAACTTTTAGATTCATTCAAGAAGCAGGGTATTTTATCCTGCTTTTTTTTATCCTATTTTTTGTAAGTTATGACCAGTGATATTGTAGCATTAATTGATTATTATGAACGTGAGAGAATGTTGCCGCGCGAGCAGGTGCAAGAAGCTCTTGAGCATGCTTTTGTGACAGCCTTCCAAAAGATGGTTCCAGGTTCAGAGGCTATTGAACGTATTCGTGCGCATATTGAAAAGCGTGGCGATGTTAAGATTTTTGCTGAACTCTTAGTAGTTGAGCCTGAAAATTTGCGCGATAGCTTTAATCATGTGCCATTGGCTGCCGCTCAGACAAAAAAACCAGATGCGCAAATTGGAGATTGGGTTGAATTTGAAATCACACCTAAAAACTTTAACCGCAAAGGTATTGATACCGCGAAGCAGACTATTATGCAACGTTTGCGTTATGCAGAGCAAGGCAAGTTATACGAAGAATTTAAAGATCGTGCTGGAGATATCCTTAGTGGGGAAGTTTCTCGTTTTGATAAAGGAGACGTATTTATATCTATAGGTAAGCATGAGGCACGTTTGCCAGCTCGTGAAAAAATCAGTACAGAGGATTACGCTGTGGGTGATCGTTTGCGCTTTTATGTGCTTTCAGTTGAGCATAATAGCAGAGGTACTGAGGTAGTGCTGTCTCGTAGTCATCCTAATTTTGTGCGTCGTCTATTTGAGTCAGAAGTTACTGAAATAGCTGATGGAACAGTAGAGATTAAAGGTCTTGCTCGTGAGGCAGGTCAAAGAACTAAGATTTTGGTTAGCAGCGCAGACCCAAAAGTTGATCCCGTAGGTGCTTGCGTAGGCTTACGTGGTATCCGTATTAGAGCGATTACTCGTGAACTCAATAACGAACGTTTAGATATCATTCAATGGAGTGATGACATCGAAGAATTAGTCGCAGAGGCCATCAAACCAGCTAACCCGATTACTATAAGAATCAATGAAGAAGAGAGAGTTGTAGAGGTTACAGTTGCAGAAGAAGAGCTCAGTAAAGCTATTGGACGTCGAGGCGTGAACGCTCGTTTGGCATCACGTGTGATTGGTTGGGATATTCAAATTAGTGAAGATTTATCAGAGCAAGAAAAGTTTGAGTCTAAAATTACGGATGGCTCTTCGAAATTGCATGAAGTTCTTGAAATTACTGATGAACAAGCCGAAAAACTATTTAGAGCAGGTGGAATTAGTCTTGATTTAGTTGTGCAAATGCCAGCTGAGTATATAGCTCAGGTGATTGAAATTACTGAGGAGGAAGCAGAGGTAATCTTAGCAAAAGCTCAAACAAACTTAACTGAAAACGTTTAAAATAAGTTTCTGATTTAAAGAAACTTATCTAAAAAATATTATGATGGGAAATTCAACAAAAAAGCCTGCTAAAAAAGCAGCGTTAAATCTTATTGACGACAGTACGGTTGCTGATAAAGCTGCTTTAGCAGCAGAAGCTCAAGCTAAGGAAGATGCTAAAAAAGCAGCCTTAGAAGAAGAGGCAACAAAGTCTGAAGAGGTTGTTGAAACTGATGCGCCGATTGTTGTAGATGGGAAAATTGTTTCCTTTAAATCTCCAATTATTGTTAGTGAGCTAGCAGAGGCGATGAATCTTAAAGCTTTTGAAGTAGTAGCTAAGCTTATTGAATTTCAAATTTTTGCTAATGTAAATCAAGCCATAGATCCAGAGATTGCAGATAAAGTTTGCGAAGCCTTTGGATACGTATTTGAACGTGAAAAACGTGAGAAAGGCGGAGGTGTACATAAACCCGAGGAAGAGGAAAAAGCTCCAGAACTTGTGGAAGAGGTTATCGTAGAAGACGCTCTTGAAACTCGAGCACCTATTGTAACATTCATGGGTCACGTCGATCACGGTAAAACATCATTACTCGATCACATACGTAATGCCAAAGTAGCTGCAGGTGAGGCAGGAGGTATTACTCAGCATATTGGGGCTTATCAGGTAGAGCATGATGGTTCTGCAATTACATTTTTAGATACACCAGGTCACGCCATATTTAGTGCTATGCGTGCTCGTGGAGCAGATGTTACAGATGTTATCGTTGTGGTCGTAGCTGCTGATGATGGGCTAATGCCTCAAACTATTGAAGCTATTAATCATGCTAAAGCTGCTGAAAAGCCAATGCTAATAGCTATTAATAAGTGTGATTTGCCTGCTGCTGATCCAGCACGTGTGAAAACTCAATTAATGGAGCAAGGTCTAGTAACTGTTGATTTTGGCGGAGACATTGAATCAGTTGAAGTCTCTGCTCATACAGGGCAAGGTGTCGACGACTTGCTTGAGCTTATTAATTTGCAAGCAGAAATTTTAGAGCTCAAGTCAGACCCCAAGGCAAATGCTCGAGCTATTGTTATAGAAAGTCGTATTCATAGTGGTCGTGGAGCTACAGCTTCAGTACTTGTTGAATCAGGAACGCTTAAGATTGGTCAGAGTTTTATCTGTGGTTCTTTCAATGGGAAGGTGCGCAGTATGATTAATGATAAGGGAGAGGCTATTAAAGTAGCTCTTCCAGGGACACCTGTTGAATTAATTGGATTTGCTGATTTGCCAGAAGTAGGGCAAGAACTCGTGCAAATGAAAGATGAGCGTAGTGCTAAAAAGCTCAGTGAAGAGCGCATGTCTGAATCTCGTGAAAACAGATTAGGTCAAGCTCAAGAAAACCGCCTTGAAAATATCCTCAGTAGCATGAAAGAAGGTGAAAATGCCAAGGTAGTGCTACCAATTATTCTCAAAGGTGATGTGCAAGGTTCAGTGGGAGCGATTAAGCACGCTTTAGAAGAAATTGAATCAGACAAGGTTGAAGTACGTTTTTTACATGCAGCTGTAGGTTCAATTAATGAAGCAGATATATTATTGTCGAGCTCATCTAATGCTGTAGTCATTGGATTTAATACTAAAGTAGAGTCCAAAGCAATTAAAGCATCTAAATCTGAAGGAGTGCAAATCAAACTTTACTCAGTAGTTTACGAGCTAATTGATCAAGTTAAAGACGCTATGCTAGGGCTCCTCGATCCAGAAACTCGTGAGACAGTCATTGGCCATGCTGAGGTTAAACAAATCTTTAAGCTTAAGGGAAAAAATCGTGTGGCTGGTTGCGTAGTGACGAATGGTAGAGTCGATCGTACAGCTCATGCTCGAGTTAAACGTGGAGGCACTCCAGTGTTTGATGGCAAGATGTCAACTCTTAGAAGGTTCAAAGACGAAGTCAAAGAGGTCAAACAAGGCATCGAATGTGGTATAAGACTAGGAGAGTTTAACGACTATGAAGAGGGGGATATTATCGAGTGTTATCTACTCGAAAAACTCGAACAAACTTTGTAAATAGCTATCTTTTTGGCTGAAAATTCCCTTTGTCGAACTGCCGTGGTGCTCATGAATGTTTTAATTCACTGCGCGCCACGATTCTCCAAATAAAATTTTCAGCTCAAAAATCTAACTATTTACGGTTTTAAGTTAGCTTTCAATCGTTATTATTTTACTGAGTAGGTTTTGTCTACACTGTGCTCCACGGTCATTCGTTAAGCCGCTTAATTATCTAAAATAACTCAAATTAAAGAAGCTGGTTTGCGCGCCACGATTCTCCAAATAAAATTTTCAGCTCAAAAATCTAACTATTTACGGTTTTAAGCTAGCTTTTAAGTTGTCGTGATTTTGGTCGAGTAGGCTTTCTACACGCCCCCTTAAAAATTTTATCCTGTCGCTAAGCTCCACGCTCTGCGGATAGCATAACTCCGTTATGAGGAAGAGTTGCAGTCCTGCGCCACTTTTTTCATCCAAAATAGCTTAAATTAGATAAGTTTGCTGTAAGTGAAAGCCAAATATCAACAGAGTTTTAGGTTTAGGCTCGAAATTATTAGGTTTTGAGTTATATTTGGTTTAGTTGCCATGATGCATTTAGAACCTAAGCCTCCTATAGATAGACTCGAATTTTGGATTAGATTTTTTTGCGCGTTTATTATAGGAAGTATAGCTTGCGCTTATGTTATTTTTAGGTATTGGGACACTGACTTAATCATATTACGGCTAGCAGTTTGGTTGGTAGGCACAGTAGGAATAAGTATTTATGCAGCTAGGGTTGGCGATTATTTTTGGCAGGAACTTTCAGAGCTCTTTGGTAATACGAGGAATAGATAATGAGTAATACAAAACATAATTTTAGTAAGGGGGCGATCGAGGATGCTTCGTATATTCATGATTCTTTCACGAGTATTGCGCATAAGTACGAGTTGGTGAATACGGTGTTGAGCTTAGGTATGGATCGTTGGTGGCGTTGGGTGTCGACGAATAAGATGCTCGAATCTAAGCCGCGTAACTGGTTAGATGTGGCATCAGGTACTGGTGATGTAGCTGCTGAGTTAGTGAGCAAGTCTCCTAACTTGGAGATGATGGCGAGTGATTTTTGCCCAAAGATGCTCAGTTATGCCGCCAAAAAAGGTCTGAATACGCAGGTGGCTGATGCGATGAGTCTCCCGTTTGAGTCAAATAGTTTTGATGGAGTTAGTGTTTCATTTGGTCTGCGGAATATGCCTGACTATAAGTTAGCTTTACAAGAAATGCAGCGTGTATTGCGACCTGATAAATGTTTGTTTATTTTAGATTTCTCTTTGCCAAGAAATAAGTGTGTAGCTGCCCTATATCGGTTATATCTACATTATGTGTTGCCTAAAATAGCGCACCTTTTAACAGGCAATGGAGGGGCTTATAAATACTTGGCAGAGTCCATTGAATCGTTTCCTTGTGGAGATACGATGGTTGATTTACTTAAAGAAGTGGGATTTAGTTCGGTGGAGGTGCGAGAGTTTTCATTAGGTACGGTGACTTTGTATCATGCTCAGCTATAACAGTGTCTATCAAGAGCGACTTGCTCTTATTGCAGATTACTTTGCCCAATATCAATTATATTTAGGCGAGGTAACCCAGTCAAAACTAGAAGATTGGGTTCAGCAAGAGTTAGGTCATTGCGAGGGAGCTTGGCAGAACTACCCTTCTGTTTGCCATATCATTAGTGGTAATACTAACCATGCAGGCTTACAATCAGTATTGCGCGCCTTAATCGTAGGAGGAAAGCACAGGGTTAAATTACCTAGCCAAGGAGCAAATGAAGTGGAAGCCTGCTTGGCTAATCTCCCTCTTAAACTTAAAGAAGGCTTGAGCTGGAGTCGAGTGTGGCAGCAACAATGGCTTGATGAGGCAGATGTAGTCGTAGCCTATGGTTCTGATTCGACCATGAAAAAAATTACATCTCAGTTAACAGAATCACAAAAAATTGTCAGCCATGGGCATAAGGTAGGTCTGGCCTATGTTGACATGACGGCGAGTGATACTAAAATAGAGATACATGAAATAGCTCAAAATTTAGTTAAAGACGTAGTAGCATTTAATCAGCAAGGTTGTTTGTCGTTACAGGTAGTCTATGTGAACGCTACAGATGAGATGCGGCAGCTACTAGCACAGCAAGTAGCGATAGAATTTAATGGAGTTAAACAGAGCACGGTTTCTGAGGCTTCATTAGATGAGGGGGAATTAGCACATATTAATTATGCTCGCGAGGTTTTTGAGCTAAAAGCGTTGGTAAATTTAGGGAAATCCCAATTATGGGTTTCGGAGTTCCAAGATTCTGTATGGACTGTAGCCATGGATGATACTATGATAGTTGATCAGCTTATGGGTAATTGCTGGTTATGGATTAAGCCTTGGAATGCGAGTATTAATAGTGAATCAGAATTTTTGGAGCAAACCCAACTAAGTCAATCACACCTGTCAAGCCTAGCTATTTATCCTTATCATCAAAAATGTATTAATAAATTTAACTACCAGTCTTTGGATAGAATATGTCAAATTGGTCAATTACAGCATCCCCCATTAAACTGGAGGCCAGGAAATAGAGCTACTTTACTAGATTTGGTGATTAAATAAGCAAGGAGTTATTTAATATAAAACTTGTAAAAGTATGTATAATTGTTAATAAATGTTAACTGTTATTTAAAAATAAGCAGTAATTGATTAGTAATGTTTATAAATTTCATCAAATTATTCGTTGTCATACTAACTCTATTATTCTGTGGTTGCAGCCTAGATTTAGAAGTAGCTTCAGAGCGCGAGTATATGGCTCAGGCGCTCAAGTATCAAAAGCAAGTTGACCAGCAAAATGAGGAGCCCATTAAAGCTCCTTTAAGTTTTTATGATGTAATAGCCAGGGTGCTTAAGTATAATTTAGATTATAAAACTCAATCGTTGAGACGTACTTATGCGTTTGCTCAATTTGAGGACTCGCAGATGGCGTTTTGGCCTAACTTAAATTCAAGTATTGAGTTTAGTAGTCGAGACAATTTCTCAGGTAGTGTGAGCCAGTCCTTAATTACAGGAAATACAAGTTTAGCTGCATCAACTTCTGCTGAACGTAATATTTGGCAAGGAGAGTTGGACTTGAGTTGGGATATACTAGACTTTGGATTGTCTTATGCTCGAGCTAAACAACTTGGCAACCAGGTATTAATCGCTCGTGAAGAGGAGCGTAAGGTTATCAACAATATAATTAAAGAGGCTGTAGCCACCTATTGGGAGGCTTTACTAGCTCAGCGTATGTTGCCTCAACTATTAGAGGTAGACCGTGAGGTCGCTAAACTGCTAGGACAGTATAAAAAAATTAACGAGCAAGGCTTAAAAAACCCAAAAGAACTCTTTCAATTACGTAGAGAGCTATTGCTCACTGCTCGCCAAATTAAAAGCTTACAACAAAGACTTATTGGAGCCGAAGTAAAACTAGCTAGCTTGATGAATTTAGCTCCTAGTGTAAGGTATAAACTATCAGAAAATGGCTTACCAACGATCTATAAATTAGAAAATCTAAATCTAGACACATTGATCTTATATGCGTTGCAGTATAGACCCGAAATGCGAGCTATTATATATCAAGAGCGCATTACTGAACAAGAGCGAAAAGGTATATTTTTAGAAATGTTGCCTAACCTAAAGTTAGCCGTTAGCAATACAGGTTCTAGCAATACATTTTTAGTAAACCAAAGCTGGATGCAGAGTGGTCTTAGCACTAGTTGGAACTTGTTTAATATACTCAAAACTCCTAAAAAATTAAAAACCGTAGATTTGAAAAAAGTAGTAGAATCTTACGAAGCTCAGGTTTTAGCGAGAGCTGTCAGTGCTCAAGTGCATATTAGTCTAGCTCGTGCATTGCATGCTGAAGAGTCATTAAGTGTAGTGCTTGATTATAGTGAAAACCAAAATCAATTATTTAAGCAAGCCAATGCAGAATTCAAAGGTGGAAAAATCAATAAACAAGAATTGCTCAAAGAAAAATTATCACTACTCATTGCTAACTTAGAAAAGAATCAAAGTTATGCAGACTTCCAAAAAACTGAAGCTGTGTTACTAGAAACAGTTGGTCATGATTTGTTTCCAGAGAAATCCATTATTAATGATTACAGCGTGAAGGAACTAGCTGAATTATTAAAAGTAAGCTGGAAAGATAAATTTAAAATGCTTCATAATTCTACAGAATTACAACGATAATTAAGCTCTAATGAGATTTCTTTAATGAAAAAAGGAGCTTGGCACATAAGTCTTCTTACCCCTTGGAATAATAAAGGTGCTTTAGTAGCATTAGCCAAGCAAGAGTTGCTGCTTTTAAAGGTTAAATTAGAGATACTCAATTTTAAATAAAGGCCTTCAAATTATTTTGTTTGAAGACTTTTTTGTTTTAAAACTAGGTTTATAAAAATTTTCTTGCTAATACATAGAGAATGCAAGAATTCAGTTTCGTTAATTAATTATGTTAAAATATTTTTACATAAGCCTATTTTCTATAGTTATTACGGTGTGCTCGTTTATTATGGCTCAAAGCCGTTATGAATGGCATACGCAAGGTGAGTCAGTTGCTGCAGGAGCTCAATATGAGTTAATTTTAGAGATTGAGCATAATCCCACTTTTCATAGCTATTATGTAAATCCAGGAGCTGTGGGTAGGCCCTTGTTTGTTAAATGGGACTTGCCAAGTGGTGTTACTGTAGAACCTCAAAAATGGCCAACACCCAAACGTTGGGAGCAGTTTGGGATGATGAATTATGGTTATGAAGGCCGCCAATTATTTATATATACCCTAAATATACCTGCCGATTACACTCAGCCAACCATAACAGTTAAAGGGGGCGCAAGGTGGCAGGTGTGCGATGATGACAGCTGCGTATTTGAGCCAATGAGTCGCCAGGGTTTTATTATCGAGAAAACACTTAATATAGTAAATCCCCATGAAATTGTAATAGCGGATAGTTTTAAATCTCTAAAGCAGGAAGCTATCAAAAAAATGCCAGTAGAAACATCAGAGATTAAGCTGGATAAAGTCAATGTAGTAGGCCAACAAGTGACGCTAATTCTTGGTGCAAGTCAGAGTTTGGCTCAGAATTTAGAATCGATAGAATTATACGAGTCAGCTGGATGGATAGACGCTCAGCAACCTATAGCAGTGGAACCGATGAGTGATGGATTGAAAATAGTAGCAACACTTAAAGAAGAATCAACCCCTCCAGAACTATTTGAGGCAATCTTAGTAAGTGATGAACTTAAAAGAGGGCTACTTCTGCAGCATCAGTTATCTGAGGAATTAGTCACGAAAATTCAACAACAAGATAAACCGAATAACATTTCAGCTAATAAACTACAAATTTCTGATGATACAAAAAAAATAGCAGCTCAATCTTATGATGCTAGTAAGCCTATTAATTTTGTGCCTTTGCTTGCCTCATCTAATGAGGTGACAGGTGGCATTCAAGCATGGTTATTAATATTTGTAGCTGGTTTAATCCTCAACCTCATGCCATGCGTCTTCCCTATTTTGAGCCTTAAGGTTATGGGCTTTGTGGATCAAGCAGGAGAATCTAAATCTAAAGTTAGAGGACATGGGTTGACATTTACCTTGGGAGTTCTTTTGTCGATGTGGGTATTGGCGATTATTGTAGCAACATTAGGTAGCAACTTTAGTTGGGGGCAACAATTATCACAGCCTATAGTGGTAGCTGTACTTGTTATTTTGTTTGCCTTATTAGGGCTTAATTTAATGGGTTTCTTTGAGATGGGGGTCAAATTAACTAGTGTGGGAGCTAAACAGCAGAGCCAATCTGGTTATGCAGGTTCGTTTTTCTCTGGGGTATTAATGACTTTGGTGGCGACTCCTTGCAGTGGGCCACTTTTAGGTCCTTTGATGGCGTATGCTCTAGGGCAGCCTATGTTATCCTTACTTGGCTTATTTGGAATGTTTGCCTTAGGTATAGCAGCTCCATATTTATGGTTCTCAATCTTTCCTGGACATTTAAGCTTTTTGCCAAGACCTGGTAAATGGATGTTACACTTTAAGTATGTATTAAGTGTGGGTATGTGGGGGGCTGTGGTTTTCTTTGGCTACACATTTTGGCAGTTAACAGGCAATAGTGGTTTGCTATACCTCGTGATTGCAATAGCTACATTGTCGTTATTGGCGTGGTATTATGGGAAATCTCAAATAGGTAAATTTAAAATGCCACAGAGTGCTTTAGTTATAGTTGTCTTAGCTGTAATAACTCTAGGACTTAGTTGCTGGGCGAGCTTTCAAGAACCAACCATTAAGAAAGATAAACTAGTTAAAGGAGCTCAGAAAGCTAGCCAAGATGAACTACAGTGGGAGCCTTGGTATCCAGGTAAAATTGAGCAACTTCAGGCTGAAAACCCACAAATAATATGGGTGGATTATACCGCTGCTTGGTGTGCGACTTGCCAATTTAATAAACAACGTATCTTTAATGATGAAGCTGTTATTCAATGGATTAAGCAAAATGATGTAAGACTAGTCAAAGTCGATATGACTGCAGGTGATGAGGCAACAAGCCAAGACCTATACCGTATAGGTGGACGTAAGAGTATACCAGTGAATTTAGTTTACCCAATAGATACTGCAAAATCAGCAATACTTTTGGAGGGGCTTATATCTCCTAAACATGCTTTGCAAGCATTAGAAAAATCAAAATAAACACATAAAAAGCTTTTAAATTAAATTGATAAGCGTATTTTGTATGGTCTATATTCATATTATGAAAAATTACTTTATACTCATTTCTTGTTTGTCATTTTTATCTTTAGCTATGGCGACTCACCCCAATGTGATTTTAGTCATTACGGATGATCAGGGATATGGAGATCTAGCTTGCCATGGTAATGAAATTATCAAAACACCTTCCCTGGATAAACTGCATTCAGAGAGTTTAAGGTTCACAGATTTTCATGTGAGTTCAACTTGTGCACCGACTAGAGGAGCCTTAATGAGTGGGCATTGGACAAATCGTGCTGGACCATGGCATACTATTATGGGGCGCTCAATGTTATTTCAAGGCGAAAAAACGTTAGCTGAAGTGTTTGGTGAAAACGGATATGCTTCAGGGCATTTTGGTAAATGGCATTTGGGTGATAATTATCCTTACCGTCCAGAAGATAGAGGTTTTGATGAGGTCGTTCGTCATGGAGGAGGAGGCGTAGGTCAGACTCCTGATTATTGGAATAACTCCTATTTTGATGATACGTATTTTCATAATGGGGTCCCTCGCAAGTACAAAGGTTACTGTACCGACATTTTTTTCAATGAAGCCAAAAGTTTCATGAAAGCTCAATCAGAATTGGGTAAGCCATTCTTTACTTATATCAGTACTAATGCTCCACATAGCCCCATGGTTTGTGATGAAAAATATTGGAAACATTACACCCAAGCTCCCTATAATTTACCTGTAAAAGAGGCTATATTTTATGGGATGATTGAAAATATTGATGAAAATGTAGGCAGCTTGCGCCAATGGTTAGTTGAGACAGGGTTAGATGAGAATACTATTTTTATCTTTATGACTGACAATGGTAGTGCTCACGGAAGTAAAATTTTTAATGCTGGTATGCGAGGCGCCAAGGCCAGCTCTTATGATGGAGGGCACAGAGTTCCTTTTTTTGTAAAGCTTCCAAAATCTACACAAGCTGCTGATATTGAGCAGCTTAGTGCGCATGTTGATGTGCTTCCGACTTTGGTTGATTTATGTGGACTTAAGCCTATAGAGTCTGACTATAAATTAGATGGCATCAATCTTACTCCTTGGATTAAAGATATCAATACGCCACAGAATATCAACAGAGTCGTCATCACAGATACCCAACGCGTCGTAGACCCAGTTAAATGGAAAGATGCGACAGTCATGACTAAGCAATGGAGATTGATTACGAATGGAGATAAAAGAGAGCTTTACGATATATTAGCAGACCCTGGACAATTAAATGATATTGCAACAGTACACCCACAAGTAGTTAAGCAATTAGAGCAGAATTACGAAGACTGGTGGCAAGATATCTCTCCAGCACTGGCAAAAACTTCAAGAATACCTGTAGGAGTGCCGCATATTGAAATAGTGGACTTAACAGCTCATGATGTGATCCCTCCTAAAGGAGCTCCAGCTTGGAATCAATCACAAGTACGTAAAGGCAGGTTTGTAAACGGTATTTGGGCTTTAGATATAATGCAGGCAGGAGAATATGAAATCAAAGTATCACGCTGGCCCATTGAAAGCGGTTTAAAAATGAGAGAAGGAACGTCAAAAGGCAAGGAAACTCCGGGTCTAGGTTCATATGCAGAGGTAGAAGGAATAGCGCTTGATATAGCCAAAGTCAGTATAGACATAGCAGAAAATAAGCAGTTAGTAGCTATTGATGAGCAGACTAAATTTGCTACATTTAAAGTGCTATTGCCACAAGGTGAGTTTGATTTAAGTGCTAATTTCATCCTAGATAATGGCAAAGAAATCGGCGTAGGTTATGCCTACGTCAAAAAAATTGATTAAGAGGCTGTTATAAGCCTTCTGTTTGCAGACTTTTGACAACACAAGACCAGCTCAATGATTAATTGAGCTGGTCTCAACTTTAGACTTTTAATTTAGGGCATTTAGCTCTTAACTCAATCCTCATGCGCATTGAGTGTACATTAGCAGATTTTAAGAGCCTAGCTGCGGAATACCAAGTTATTCCTGTCTTAGCGCGTCTGCCTATTACCACGCAAACACCTTTAGCGACGTATCTCAATCTTAAGGTTGCTGAACAGCCAAGCTTTCTATTTGAGAGTGCTGATAGCTCAAGCAAGAGTGGGCGCTATTCATTATTAGGAGGTAAATCACATTGGGTACTTAAATCTTATGCCGATTCAATGCAGATAACTGATTGCGAGACAGGGGCAAGTGAGGATATTCCGCTAGACCCAGAGTCACCTCAAGCAGATGTTTTACAAGTTCTTGAATCCACCTTAAGCATTTATGGTGCTGTAGCTCCGATTGCTGAAGACCTGCCATTCTATGGAGGGGCGGTAGGATACATCTCTTATGAAGCAGTGCAGCAGTTTGAACCGACAGTCACTATCAATAAACAGGATGACCTCCAAGTGCTTCGTGGCTGTTTTTTCTTGGCTGATGAAGTCGTTGTTTTTGATCACGAGCAACAAGAAATATTTTTAGTCGTCCAAGCTTTTTTACAAGAAGGCGATGACCTAGATGCTGTCTACACTGAAATTGAACAGAGGTTTAAACAGCTTGAACAGACCTTGCTTGCTACTCAGGCATTGCCAGCGATTGAGCCAAACCTTGAATACACGATTCCACAAGCTCACAGCAACACCACACAAGAGCAGTACGAAGCAATGGTTAACAAGGTCAAAGAGTATATCTTAGCTGGAGATGTGTTTCAAACAGTGCCATCACAACGTTTTAGTCTACCTTACGAAAACAGTCCTCAAGATTTGTATCGAGCCTTACGCCAGATTAACCCATCGCCTTACATGTTTATCTTGGATTTAGAAGATTACTGCTTGGTGGGTAGTTCTCCTGAAGTCCATGTACGCCTAACTAACAAGCGTATCGATATAAGACCTATTGCAGGAACACGCTGGAGAGGTCAATCAGAAGCAGAGGATTTAGCCTTAGAACAAGATTTGCTAGCCGACGAAAAAGAAAGAGCCGAGCATCTCATGCTCGTCGATTTAGCGCGTAATGATGTAGGGCGCATGGCTGAACCTGGTAGTGTCAAAGTTGATGACTTTATGATTATTGAGCGCTACAGTCATGTGATGCACCTCGTGTCTAATGTGTCAGGTACACTAGCTGAGGGTAAAACCGCCTTTGATATTTTAAAATCGACTTTCCCTGCAGGTACAGTCAGCGGATCTCCCAAAATTAGAGCCATGCAAATTATTGGTGAAATAGAGCAGGCGCAACGTGGAGCGTATTCAGGAGCTGTCGGTTATTTTGCCTGGAACGGCAACCATGATTCATGTATAGCTCTACGTACTTGCTTAATTAAAGATGAGCAAGTCTATGTTCAAGCAGGAGCAGGTGTAGTAGCTGATAGTAACCCAACTTACGAATACGAAGAAACCTGCAACAAAGCCAAAGGCATGTTTAAAGCAGTCGCATTAGCCAAGGCTATTGCTCAATTGGAATCAAAAAAAGGAAAGGAGGACAGCTCATGTTAGTAATGATAGATAATTACGATTCATTCACCTACAACTTGGTGCAGTATTTTGCTGAGCTAGGAGTAGAAGTCCAAGTCTATCGCAATGACGAAATTAGTGTCGATGAACTTGAGGCCCTCAATCCAGATTACATTTGTATTTCGCCAGGACCGTGCACACCAACAGAGGCAGGTATTAGTTGCGAAGTCATCGAAAAGTTAGCAGGCAAATTACCTATCCTAGGTGTCTGTTTAGGTCATCAGAGTATAGGTCAAGTATTTGGAGGAAAAGTTATCAGAGCAGGTAGACTTATGCACGGTAAAACCTCACCAATGCTCCATGAGCAAAAAAGTGTGTTCAAAGATCTGCCCTCACCATTCACCGCCACTCGTTACCACTCATTAATAGTGGAGAGAGAAAGCCTACCAGAATGCTTAGAAATCACCGCAGAAACTGCCGAGGGCGAAATCATGGGACTCATGCACAAAGAGCTCAACATCCACGGTGTGCAGTTTCATCCTGAATCCATTCTCAGCGAGCACGGCAAGCAACTCTTGCAAAACTTCCTAAATTTGGCTGTAGAAAAATAGTTGGAGTATCGTTGTAAAGCTTTTTAAGATATCCAATAGAGGCTTATCGTTTTTGTTTTCTGTGCTTTTAGTGATTTTTGATGAGCCCAGCCAAACTTTGGCTGTCGCTCACCCTGCGGGCGAAAGTACTTCATTTTATTGCGTTTTTCGTCTTATCAGCTTTAGGTATTCGCTGATTTGTGGTTAATTAGTTTTTATGAAGGCTTTTATCTTATCAGCAGGTTTAGGCACACGCCTACGCCCCCTCACTGATAAATTACCTAAGCCACTCATCCCCGTGCAGGGCAAGCCACTCATTGCTCATATTCTCGCACAACTCAAACAGCTAGGTGTAGAGCAGGCAGCTATCAATACGCACCATCTAGCAAGCGTATGGGCTGATTATCAAGAAATACTTGAGCAAGAGGGATTAGAACTTAGTTACCACTACGAACCAGAGTTGCTCGATTCAGGTGGGGGGATTGCCAATATTGCACACGAGCTAGCTCAAGCAGGACAAATAAAACCATCAGACAACATACTCATCTATAACGGTGACATCTGGACAGATATCGACCTCAAGGCACTCATCGATGCGCATGATAAGTCCCACGAACAATCCTCACATGATGTCACTCTGGCGCTGCGCCCAGAGGGCGAAGCTCTACGCATCAAGATGCAGAAAGGCAGTCATACCATTTTAGACATAGCCAACCCACAGCCAGATGCTAACCTCGATGAATGGTATCAATTCACAGGCATCTATATAGCCAACGTAGAGTGGTTACTCAGCCTACCTCGAGGTAAGCACAGCGTCATACCTCACTGGCAAGAGTTGATAGGGGAGCAGAGGTTGCAAGGGGTTGTATTAGACGAGGGCGAATGGAGCGATCTAGGAACACTTTCTGCGTACGAAGCTGTTAAGTAGGCTCTTTTGAGGATAATTACCACTTCTTAAAACTGCCGTGGTGCTCATGAATGTTTTAATTCACTGCGCGCCACGTTTTTATTCAGCGGCAATTCTCACTCAAAACCGTTTATAGCAAATGCTTATTTGCCATAAACTTTGCCTACTTACCATAAATGCGCTGATTTAGTTGGTATATAGTTAGAGGAGAGATAAACTCTATTTAACCTCATCTGCTTTGTTCTTTAAGGCTCGCAGTAGGTTTCTACAGGGCATCCTGTCGTTACACTCCACGCTCTGCGGTTACTATGACTATGTCATAAGGAAGGGTTGCAGTCACCTTAAACGCCTCGCATCTAAGGCAAACTAGAGCTTATTAAACTAGGTATAGTTATTTTTATGTCAGCACCTTGATTGAGTTAATAAGTGTAAGGCATTGACGGTTATACCCACATTGCATATTGTTGTTTTATAATTTATATTATTAGTTAAAAAAATGAAAATTCGTATAAATCGAGATTCTGTCTGTGCTGGTGATGACTGTATTAGCCACGAAAAAGAGTTTGAAATAAAGGATGATATGACCTTGTCCGAGTTTTTAGAAATTCAGAAAGATGTTTTTCCTTTAGCTTCGATTTCAGGTGGAAAGGCAACATGGGTACTCAAAGGTGAAACATATCTTGCTGTATTGGCGCAACAATGGTCAGAGCCTAAATATGCAGCTGATGCATTATCTTTAATAAAAGATAATTTGAATAAATCAGATAAATATAGAGGGGAATTACATTTTCATTATTATGCTCAAGATAATCCTATAAAAGTTTATAATAAAATAGGAGAGCTAGAAGGGAAGTCTACACTTCATAATGATAGAAAAACTAGAGCAAGATGGAAAGTTATATTACCTATAACATTTATTGTAATTTTTGCTACAATAGCTTTATGGATTGCTTGGCCTTGGATTAGTTTTAGCTTGGCTGTCTATAAATTAGAAGGAGTTGAGTCAACTAGAAAAAGTTGGATTTTTCGTTTAAATACTTATCAGGATCAAATTTCTAGTAGTTCTGTGAAAACTTTTTATTTAAAAGGTGTGCAACACCTTGCAGAATTAAATTCACATAATAATTCATTTACATTTGAGGATAGGTTTGGATATATGGGTTGCGCTACGGTTGTACAATATTCGAATTATTATGAATATGTCAGTGTATTTGGTGGAAATGATAGCGATTCATTTTTGATGGGTAGAGCTTTAGGAACCTTTCCTCCAGAACGTTTTAGAAACCTAAAAAAGCTATCTACTAATGAATTGCCAGATAGCATAATAAGACCTTGGTGAGGATTATTAAATAATCAGTGACTCATCACTTTTGATTTCTGACTAAAAAAGTGATGAGCTAGTTGGTGAAGCTGTTAGGCGACGTGGTCGGCTACAGCGGTTTTGCTTGAGAAAGGGCGTTAGCGAATAACGTGGCGCGCAGTTTAGATAAAGCTAATCGAGCTACTAGGGTAGTTAATATAATTAGGCTCGGTGTGTAGATAGAGGTGCTTTGATTGATGGCTAATCGCCATTTTCTACGAAAACACGTCTCTGCACTCCTGTCTTAAATTACTTTGTAATTTTTCGCCCGCTTCTAATCGAAGCGTCGCTCACCCTGTGGGCAAAAGAGCTTCGCCTTTTGTCTTGTCAGTTCCCTTTTCGGTCGCTGATTTCTGTGTTTTTCTGTGCCTTCTGTGGTTTTTAACAAAAGCTAAAATATAGACGAAGTTTCCGTGGTAAACTCTTCGAGGAAGCGGAAGCCTCTGTAGGAGTTGCCTTTTTCGTTGAGGCGTGGGCTCCACACAGCGAGGCTGTATTGTTTGGGGTGGATGGCGATGATGCCACCGCCGACGCCGCTTTTGGCGGGTAGTCCTACACGAAAGGCAAATTCGCCTGCTTCGTTATAGAATCCGCAGAGTTGCATAACGGCGTTGACGCGTTGGTTTTGGCGTTTGGTGATGATTTCCTGTCCATTTAGAGGGTTGATACCTTCGTTAGCAAGAAAGAGAAATGTTTTGGCAATTTCCTCACAAGTCATTTTAATGGAGCATATTTTAAAGTAGAAGTCTAAGGTGTCTTCTGGATTGTGTCGTATGTTGCCGTAGGATTTCATCATATTGACGAGAGCGGCATTACGGTAGCCATGCTTTTTTTCTGATTTAGCTATAGTTAAATCATAATTGATATTTTGGTTGCCACAGAGTGAGCGTACAAATTGGATGAATTCTTGTTCTGGATTAGTCAGGGTGTTGAGCAGAATGTCCGCAATGACAATCGCACCAGCATTGATAAAAGGGTTGCGTGGGATACCTCTCTCGAACTCAAGTTGCACAAGTGAGTTAAATGAGCTGCCAGAAGGTTCAACACCGACTCGGTCCCAGAGTTTTTCCCCACTTTTTATAGCGAGCACTAGTGAGAGGACTTTGACGATACTTTGAATGGAGAAGGATTCTTGGTAATCACCAAAACCTATGCAGGAGCTTTTATCGCAATCAACAGTGCTTATATAAACTCCAAATTTTTCTGGGTCTATTTTGGCAAGTTCAGGGATGTAAGCTGCGACATTGCCCTCGTTATCTGCGTTGACACGCTCATAAATTTCTTCGAAGAGTTCGTAGTAAGGTTTGATATTCATGAAGAAAATTATCGGAATTAAGTTTTGTATTAATTTTATCCAAAACTATAAATTCAACTCAATTTTTAGAACTTTTTACTAAATATAAGAAGATTATTTAGAATCTGAATCTGGAGCGTCAAACAAATCAGGAGTTTTTTTGGCTCCAGATTCTGTAGAGGTGGCTTTGCTTAATTTAGCTTCTTTGGCTGGAGGAGCGGGAGCAGGTTTAGTTGATGCGGGAGACTTGGTGTCTTTTTTCTCTTTATCTTCGGCAATGACAGGTTCTTCAGCTGGAGTTTTTGGATCCTTGGGTTTTTTCTGTGCTTTTTTAGTAGCTGGCTTTTTCTTAGCTCTTTTAGCTGTGGTTTTTTTAGTAGCTACGTAGGCTTTGACAGGGGTTTGGATTTCGCCGTGCTCCATGAGCTCCTCAATATGCGCTGCATCGAGAGTTTCATGTTTGATGAGAGCTTGAGCAATGAGCTCAAGCTTATCTTGATTTTTAATGAGCAAATCTTTGGCTTGTTTATAGGCGTTGTTGACGAGGGATTTAACTTCTTCGTCGATGAGTTGAGCTGTGTTTTCTGAGTAGCTTTTGCCTTTGGCATGGAAGGCATCACCATCAGCTGTGCCATATTCAATCATGCCAAGCTTGTCACTCATACCCCATTTGCAGACCATGCTTTTGGCAATGTTGGTTGCCATTTGAATGTCTCCAGAAGCCCCGTTGGTCACATTACCAAAGGTGATTTCCTCAGCAACACGTCCACCCATGAGTACGATGAGTCTATCGAGTAGCTCGCCTTTGCGTTGGGTGTACTTGTCTTCGTTAGGTAATGACATCATGGCTCCTAGGGCTGGCCCACGAGGGATAATGGTGACTTTGTGTAGTGGGTCTGTTTCCTTACAGATGATATTGAGGATAGTATGACCTGCTTCGTGATAAGCGGTGTTTTCTTTTTCCTTTTCGCTTAGAGCTAGGCTGCGGCGTTCTTTGCCCCAACGGACTTTGTCACGTGCTTCTTCGAGATCGTCGAGCTCAATTGAGCTTTTCTTACGGCGTACAGCTAGTAGTGCCGCTTCGTTGATGAGGTTAGCTAGCTCAGCGCCTGAGAATCCAGGAGTGCCTCGAGCGATAACTCTTAAATCAATGCCTTTTTTAATTTTGGCTTTTTTAACGTGTACTTTGAGGATTTCGTGACGTCCATCTACATCAGGTAGAGGTATTTCAACTTGTCTGTCAAAACGTCCAGGTCTAAGTAACGCTGGGTCGAGTACATCTGGTCGGTTAGTAGCTGCAATAATGATGACTCCAGAGTCTCCATCAAAGCCGTCCATTTCTACGAGCATTTGGTTGAGGGTTTGCTCGCGCTCATCATGTCCACCACCAATGCCTTGTCCACGAGCACGCCCAATGGCGTCAATCTCGTCGATAAAGATAATACAAGGTGCATTCTTGCGTCCTTGTTCAAACATGTCACGTACACGGCTGGCACCGATACCGACAAACATTTCCATGAAATCAGAACCACTAAGTGAGAAGAATGGGACGCCAGCTTCTCCTGCGACAGCTTTGGCAAGTAGGGTTTTGCCTGTTCCTGGAGGGCCTACCATGAGCACGCCTTTGGGGATTTTACCACCAAGTTTGCTGAAACCTTTTGGATCGGCGAGGAACTCTACAATTTCGCTAAGTTCTTCTTTAGACTCTTCGACACCTGCCACATCTTCAAAGGTGATAGGGTTGTCGCTCTTGGTCATAAGTTTTGCCTTGCTTTTACCCATACTCATTGGTCCACCTTTGCCAGACATGGAGCTCATTTGTTGTTTAAAGATAAAAAAGATAATAAGTCCAATCACCAAGAAAGGTAATAGGCTGATGAGGATGTCTCGGCCGACATTACTTTTAGTCTGAGCTTTAGCTGCTGTTCCTACTAAGTTTTGAACTTGCTCACCATTAAGGAATCCGTTGAACTTTGTGATAAATGAGTAAGGCGGTTTTGCTGTTTGTGATTTAGGCTTGAATTGGCTCAAAAATCCAGTGGACTCTTCCTCAACGGTAACTTGAGGTGTAGGTTGGATTGAATAATAGCGTCCTTCGAGAAAGGCAAAGTCATTATTGCCGTTAATTTTGAGTACTAAGTCATGTTCTTCAGGATTACTGAGGTTTATTTGCTTTGTTGCGATGAGTTTTTTGAGTTGCTTAAAATTCAGAGTTTCACCTCTAGGGGCTAGAGCTGTAGATGTGACTGTTTGGTAATTAGATTTGAGTAGTTTTTGTAGAATTTGACCTTCAGAGTTGAGGTGCACCATGATGTTAAAATCATTTTTCTCATTGGTATTAATGGTTGGTAGGTTATCACTAATAAAACCACTAATCGTCATCTCAGGTGAGTTTTGAGTGGTGGTGATAATTAACGGCTGTTTTGCTTGATTATCTGTGATGACCAAGCCTGCTTCCCAGTATTGTTTGAATTGGTCAAGGCTGATTTCGTTGCTTGAAACCTGTTTACTAGGGATAGTAAAAGCGAGGATAATCATGCTAAGCATGAGTACGAAAAAGAGACTATTTTTCCAGTTAGGGGGAGTTAGGCTATTTTTATCGCCTTTAGAAGGGTTTGGCTTAGCTTTGTTATTATTAGGGTTGCTTTGTGGTGCTTTAGACATGATGAAAATGATAGTTTATTACCGTGAATTGAGTAATGATAAAAATAGGCTTTTATAAATATAATTATGATTCAGTATTTTCTGGAGTTGAATTACCTCTCCAGTTGAGCTTGCGTCTGAGTACATCAAAATGATCGTAATCAGGTAAGCGAATAATGGTGATAGTTTGTTCAGATTTTGTGATGCTTAGTACGTCGTCACGATTAAAATCCATGAGTTGTTGACCATCGATAGCTACTTTGAGGATATCATTGGCTGCGTCTACGGACTTGAGTGTGATGACTTTATTGTCAGGGATGATAATTGAGCTATCACTTAATGTGTAGGAGCAAATAGGAGTGACAATGAATCCATTGATTTCAGGATGAACAAGCGGTCCGCCTGCAGACAAAGAATAAGCTGTGGATCCTGTAGGTGTAGCAATAATAAGCCCATCAGCTTGGTAGTAATTGATTTCTTTGCCATCTGCATAAGCACGAATAGAGACCATGCGGCTACTGTTATATCTTGAGAGTACTACTTCATTGAGTGCTAGATAAGATTTTTTTTGGCTAGATAATTCGATATTAAGTAGATGATGTGTAGTTACATGATAATTATTATTGAGTAGTGATTCTAGCAGGAGCTCGGTATTGTTTTTAGTGGTTGTAGTGAGGAAACCTAAGGTGCCTAGATTAATCGAGGCAATAGGGCAGTTAATTTTGTTGTAATGCTGAGCTGTGTGTAGGATAGTTCCATCCCCTCCAAGTAGAATGATAACATCAAGCTTATCCATGTTATCAAGTATGGATGGATAGTCGTTACCAGGGATTAAGTCACTTGTATAGCTATCAATATAGACAGATTTGCCTTTTTCAAGTAGCCAATTGATAACTTGTTGGCTGACTTGTAAAGAGCTTTCCTTGTAAGGATTAGAGATGATTCCAAAATGCTGCATCGAAAAATATGAGGTTTTATTGAGTTTAATTAATATTGTTTTTACGAGTTATTTTAATGAACTATCAACTCATTCAATTTAGTTTTTAGACTGAAGGTTTTGTTGATTAGTATGAGGCATCATAAGGAATGAATAAAGAACGACAGATTAGAGCGATTATGTCTAACTTGCAAGATTTTACCTATTTAATGTGTGAGCCAGGCAATATACTCTTGGTTGCCTTGGGTGCCTTGAATTTTCGAAGGGGTGACACCTTGCCATTTTTTTTCTAAAGTTTCTGTAGTGAATAATTTAATTTTATCTTGCGCTTCTTGGCGTAGGCTTTCGTCGAGGACGATACCTCCTTTGCTGATTTTTTCAGGCTGCAGCTCAAACTGAGGTTTGATCAGGCACATGATAGAGCCTGTGGGTTTTAAAACTGAAAATGCATTTGGTAGAATTTTAGTTAATGAGATGAATGATAAGTCCATGACAATTAAATCTACGTATTCACCCAAATCATCAACAGTTAAGTTTCTAGCATTAAATTGCTCTTTGGCTGTAACTTGCGGATGAGATCTTATTTTCCAGACTAATTGATTAGTTCCGACATCAATGGTGTAGACATGCTTAGCTCCACGTTGAAGTAGGCAATCAGTAAATCCGCCAGTTGAGGCACCGATATCGAGGCAGGTTAAATCTTGAGGGTTGTAGTTAAAATGATCAAGAGCTGTTTCTATTTTGTAGCCTGCTCGGCTGACGTATTTAGGGAGTTCTTTAAGAGTGATTTCGGTATCGATATCTAGTACTTGGCTAGCTTTTTCAATACGGCTGTTTTGCGTGTAAACAAAGCCTGCTAAGATAAGTTTCTTTGCTTGTTCGCGCGAGTCAACTAAGCCTCTTTGGGTAAGGAGTTGGTCGATACGCATACGTTGTTTTTTGGCTTGAGAAAGCATAAACATAAAATACAAAAAATACTTGAAATAGCAATTGAATTTGCCTAACATTAGCTATTAATGCGTAAATCTCTAAGGTTGTCAGTTGCAGAAGATTCCAGTCTTTTGCGTTTGGAACCGCGGTATCTATTCGATGCTGCGGCTCTTGCTGCTATAGATGTAGAGGGTATAGATACAGATGTTAATGAGTTTGAAGATTTATCGTTAGAGCAGGTGTTGGCGTCCAGTCAGCAGCCTGAATTTAATTCTGAGACTCAGGAAATAGAGGCAATTCTAGCTGAGGATAATACTTCGACGCTCAATGAAATTGTATTTATTGACACTTCCGTTGATGGTTATCAGCAAATTTTAGATGATATAAAGCCTTCTATTAAAGTGGTGCTGCTAGACGCCAATAAAGATGGGTTGGCGCAAATAGAAAAAGGATTAGAAGAGGGTGTGGTATATGATGCTGTGCATATCGTATCGCATGGTGATTCTGGTCATCTAGAATTAGGTAGCTCAACGCTTAACGAATCATCTATGAATGGTGAATATCTAGATGACTTGCAGCGCATAGGTCAGATGCTCAGTGCTCAAGCTGATATTCTTGTTTATGGTTGTAATTTTGGCGAAGGCGAAGAAGGAGTAAGCGCATTTGCGGCCTTGGCATCTGCAACAGGTTTAGATGTGGCGGCTTCTGATGATGTTACTGGATCAGCTGAGTTAGATGGTGATTGGGATTTAGAGCTTAAAAGTGGGGATATTGAGGCAGACAGTTTGCAGTCCAGTTCGTTTGTGGGGAGTTTAGCTATAGCTCCTAATGTAACATATAATTTTGAGCCAGATTTGACTAATGCTAATGGAGCCACGGTTAATACATGGCAGAGTGATACAGCTAATGTGTATGACTTTTCTTTTTCAGGGGTTACCTATAATATTAACCCTGGTTCGAATTACCCAGGTATTATATCTAGTTATACATTTGACGGTGATGCAAACCCAGCTAATGGTGGTAACGCTGATTCAGTTACTTTTCTTAGTCCAACTTTAGATACCAGTGATGTCACTCTTGAATTGTGGGTTAAGCCAGATGCTGTTTCAGGCACAGAAATGCTCTATGAAACGGGAGCTACAGGTGACGGGTTAGGAATAGCAATTCATGATAATAGTGTTTACTTAGGTGTCAAAGACAGTGCCCTTGACGGGTTAATAAGCGTGAGTTTGGCCGAGATAGATATTACAGAGTTTTTCCAAATTACAGCCACTGGCGAAGATACAGGTGGGGGGATGACTTGGACTCTCTACGTGAAAGGAATTGATAATGGCACGGGGTCTGGAACAGCTGGCGAATTATTTGAAGCGAGTAGCTCTACGGGTGAAATAGCTGGCTTTAGTGATTTTGCTGGTGGTAATGGCTCAGGCCTAGGTCGAGATAATGGAGGTAATGCATTGTCATCTATTGGCGGAGAGCCGTCTTATGCTAATTATAACGGTGAAATAGCTATTTTTCGTTTGTATGATACTGCTTTATCTGCGGCCGAAGTTGACGGTAATTACGAAGCTATCACCAACCCTGATTTAGCTAACGCAGTTGATGATAATGCTATCACAGATGAAGATACAGCAATTGTGATAGATGTCATAAATAATGATACAGGTGATGGCGTTGCTATTACATCTGTTGGAGTTCCTAAGGTTGAATTTCTGCCTCAAGAAAATTTAAACTTTAATCTTACAGGGGCTAGTTTATCTGGAACGGATGGTGTAACACCAGTCACTAGTTGGTTGGATGAAACCAGTAATAATTTTAATGCGGGAACTGTAACTATAGCTCCAGTTTATGATAATACCTCGTTTAATGGTTATGGCGCTGTTGATTTTTCAGCTGATGAATCTGGCTTAACTATAGGTAATAGTAGTTTATTAAATCTAGCTAATGCTTCAGCTGATAAGACATTTGCCTTAGTCATTGAGACGGGATCTAGTGTGACAGGAGCTGATCAAGTAATTTATGAGCAAGGTGGTCAGACTAATGGGCTTAATATTTATATCTCAGATGGTTCAGGAACTCCTCGCCTGTATGCCAATATCTGGGAAGGGGGGGCAGCAGGTGATTACGATCAGTTGGATCTAGGTGCTGTAGCTGCAAGTACAGAGTACACAGTTATAGTAGAGTATGATACCTCTGGCGGAGTATTGCGTGGATCAGTTAATGGAGGTGCATTTGTAGTTAATACAGATAATAATGTAGGAGCTAATATACCAGGGCATTCAGGAGCGATAGGGATTGGACAGTTTTATCAAGATACGAGGACTTATAACAATACCGCTGCAGGTGGTGATGGATTATATTTTACTGGGAAAATAGCCGAGATATCTAATTGGAATAATATTTTTACGGGGAGTGAGTTAACAAGTATTCAAAATTATTTAGATAATGTTAAAAATAATACGCCCATTAGTTCTGCGGGTACGGTAAGTTTTAATGCATTGGATGGGACTATAAGTTTTGATCCAGGAACTGATTTTGATTATTTAGATGTTGGGGAGAGTGTAGATGTAAGTATTGAATATACTATTGAAGATGCTGCAGGTAATACAGATACAGCTACGGTAGTAGTCACCGTGACAGGGCTTAATGATGCTCCGGATGCAGTTGATGATATAGCAGTTTTAGATGGAATTGAGGATAGTACGTCAGGAGTTTTGAATGCGTTATTATTAGCTAATGACTCAGACCCTAATAATGATGCTGTGAGTATAGCTTATATTGAAGGTGTTGCTCTTACAGGGGGGATTCAGTCTATCGCTGTTACTAACGGTACAGTTAATGTAGATGCTTCAGATAATATTACATTCACTGCTGATGCGGACTATAATGGTGTGGTAAGTTTTGAATATACCATTGATGATGGTAATGGTGGTCTTGATACAGCGATAGCGAGTGGCACGATAAGTGCTGTAAACGATAATCCAGAGCTGGGTGCAAATACCAGCGTGACAACTACAGCGGGTTCTGTTTCTGTAGGGGATTTTGCGGCTACTGATATTGATGGAGATAATATTAGTTATACTTTAAGTGGAGCAAATGCAGGGCTATTTAGTATTAGCGCTGCAGGGGTGGTTACCTTTAACACCGCTCCAGTAGCAGGTGATGGTCCTTACAGTATTACTATTACCGCGACTGATGATGGTGCTGGCACTTTAACTGATACGCAAAATCTAACTATTTTAGTGGGGTCATTATCAGCAAGTGATGATGATATTGCAGCGCAACCTACGTATAACTTAGATGAGCAAGATTTAGGTGTGCTTGTTGTCGGAGCTGCCGAGGGTGTATTAGCTAATGATACGGTAAATAATGCTGATGTCACTGCATTTGCTCCAGGTGACGATGCTAATTGGGATGCTTCGTCAGCTACAGATAACACTTTAGCTGATTCAGATGGAAATAATCTTGGTAATTGGGATTTTGCAAGTGGAGCAGTACTTAATGATGTAGATAGTAACTATCCAGGTATTACTAAGGCTTATGACACAAGTTTAGGTGGAGCTACAACGACTATTAATTTTGATGCAGATGTAGATGAGCGTGATGGAGCTACTTTTGAAATTTGGGTAAGACCGACTGATTTTACTACAACTACCGATCAAATTATTTTTGAAACAGGTACTGCTGGAGGTGATGGTGTAGCTATTTATTTAAATGGGAGTATTTTGACTTTTTATGTGCAAGATGCTGGCAGGCATTCGCCTGAAATTACATATGATCTTTCATCTGTAGGTTATGATGAATTTATTCAAATAGCAGCATCAACATCTCTAGATGAAGCTGGTAGTGCGGATTTTATTACCTTATTTATTAATGGTGTAGAGATAAGTAGTTCGGCTACAGGAGATTTGCGAGATTGGACGGATGATGGAGGCGCTGGGCTCGGCCAAGTTAATGGTACTTCCGTTGCTTCAGATAATAATGGAGGTGCGACACTGACTAATTTTCAAGGTGAGATAGCGTTATTTCGCCTTTATACTAATGGTCCAAATAGCGATTTAAATATTACTGAAGTAGAAAATAACTTCTCTAATATAGCTAATCATATTTATGTGTCTGGTATAGATAACGATGGCTCAGGTGGAAGTTATAGTACTATTGTTGAGGCTAAACCAGGGGATAGTCCGTTATTGGTAAATAGCACAGCAGCAGTAGGAGTTACAGAAAATGGAGGCTCTGTAACCATGTATTCAGATGGTTCATTTGAATACACTCAACCAAGCGGAGTTTATGATTACTTGGCTGTCGGTGAAACGGCTACAGATACATTTAGCTATCGTATTACTGACGCTTTAGGTAATGAGGATACAGCCACAGTAAGCATAACAATTAATGGGGTGAATGATGCGCCAATAGCTATTAATCATCCTAATATTTTAAATGGTTTTGAAGATGTTACATCTGGTATTCTTAATGGAGCTTTGCTTGCTGGAGCTACAGACATTGACACTAATGATGTGTTGTTCGTCTCAGCAATTGATGGGGTGACTCTTACAGGTGGAGCTCAGGTTATTAATTTATTCAGTGGTCAAGGTACGGTCACTGTAGATGCGCTAGATAATATCACGTTTACTGCAGCAGCTAATTATAATGGAGTAGTAAGTTTCAATTATACTATTAGTGATGGCAATGGAGGTGCTGATATGGCAGTAGCTAGTGGAACTATCATAGGGGCTCCAGATGCCGTAGCTGATACTAATATTGCAACAGAATTAGGAGTAACTATTTCAGGTAATATTTTAGCGAATGATGATATAGGAGTAGGTCCTTCAACTATTACTGCTGCTGATGAAGGAGGGATGGTGATAGCCTTTGGGACCCCTTATACTGCTGCGAGTGGAGGTGTTTTAACTCTTAATTCGGATGGTAGTTATACTTACGTTCCTCCTCCTTCTGTTTCTGTAGTTGGGAGAGTTGACCAATTTAACTATACGTTAACAGATGATAATGGTAACACATCGATATCGACATTAACTATCAATGTAACAGATAATAGCGATACCGTGCCAATAGCGGTAGATGATAATTCATTTACAGTCTTGGAAGATAATTCATTGTCTGGAGATGTCTCCACTAATGATACGCTAGATGTCGCTGGTGAACCGTATGTTTATGCGTCAGATGCAACAAGCTTAAATGGAGGTACTATTAGCATGAATGCTGATGGTACCTTTACCTACACTCCAGCACTTAATTTTAATGGCACGGATACGTTTAACTATACCGTAACAGATGCAGATGGTGATAGCGCTTCAGCATTAGTAACTATTACTGTAAATGCAGATAATGATTCCGCTATATTTAGTGGGGATATTAGTGGTTCAGGTACCGAAGATGGAGGCGCTATTACAGGAACCCTCATTGTCACTGATACAGCAGATGGCATTATGCCTACTGACTTTACCATTAGCGCTAATGGAGTTAACGGTACGGCTACAATAAATCCAATAACCGGAGATTGGACTTATAGCCCAGATGCCAACTTTAATGGCACAGATAGCTTCACAGTAACTGTTACCGATGACGATGGTAATACAGAAACTCAGATAATTACAGTAACGATTGCTTCGGTTGATGACTCTGTACCTTTTGCTACAATAGAAGATACTCCTTCTATTGCTTTAAATGCGACACTAGAGTCTTCTTTAGCAACTTATTTAACAGGCACTTTAACTGTGACTCATATTGAAGGTGTAGATATTACTACTGGATTACCTAAAAGTGTTAACGTAACTGACGGCGTAATAGATATTGATGTTGGAGGCAACATAATATTTACTCCTGATTTAAATTATAATGGCACGACGACGTTTAATTATACTCTCAGTAATGGTAGTGATTCAGACGATGCGGTAGCAAGCGGCACAATCACTCCTGTTAATGACGCTCCTATTTTAGGTGCAGATGGAGCTGTTAGTGTTGGAGTAGGTAACCTATTAGTAGGTAGCTTTGATGCTGAAAACGTTGATGGTGATAATATTTCCTACACACTAAGTGGCACAGATGCTGGATTATTTGCAGTTAATAGCTTAGGCTTGATCTCTTTTGTTGCTCCTCCTGCTTTTGGAGATGGACCTTACAGTGTAACTATTACGGCAACTGATGATGGAGTCGGTACTTTAACTGATACGCAAGCATTAACTATTACTATAGTTAATGCCAATGCAGTCGATGATGACGGTTACGCTATTAATGAAAATGGCGCTATTAATTTAACGGACGCGGCTAACGGTGTCTTAGCAAATGATACTTATGTTGAGGCAACTTTGCCTGCCCTTGATGCTAATGATGATAGAAGTTGGGTGGCTGATGGTTCGTCAGGTTCTACTTGGTCATCGCCTGGCTCAGGAAATAGTTTAGATTGGAGCTTTGGTGGAGGGGTTTCACCTATTACTGTAGATAGTAATTACCCCGGCATTACCCATGCTTATGATATTACTGCTGATGGTGGAGCCACAACAGCTAGTTTTGCTGATTTTGCAACAGAAAATAGAGACGCATCATTTGAATTGTGGATTAAACCAGATAGTTTGCCAGCTACAGGTGATCAAATTATTTTTGAGACAGGTAGCTCAGGGGGGGATGGGATAGCTATTTATTTAACAGGTAATACTCTCACACTTTATGTTAAAGACGGGGGGCAAACGTAACGCTTACCCATGATTTAACGCCAACAGATGCTAATGATTTCATTCAAGTTGTTGCAACGCTTGAGTTAGGTGGGGGTGCTGACTTGATGAGTTTATTTGTGAATGGTGCTCTTGTAGCTTCTGATAATACAGTCAATATTGCTGATTGGAGTGATAATGGTGATGCTGGGCTAGGTCAGCAAAACGGAACTTCTGTAGCCACCGATAGTGGAGCTGCATCAATAACTAGTTTTCAAGGGCAAATAGCTATTTTCCGTGCGTATACAGATAATAATAGTGATTTAAGTCTCACAGAAGTTGAAAATAATTACGATCACGTAACTAATCATATTTATGTCTCAGGTATTGCTACAGATAGTGATGTTGACCCAGATACTTTTTCAGTAATAGCTGAAAATGACCCAGGAATTACTGATGATTCTAATACTGGACTCTCAGAAAAAGGAGTTACAGTGACCATGAGGTCTGATGGCACTTTTGATTATGACCCAGGCACAACCTTTGATTATCTAGAAGAAGGTGAAGTTATTACAGACACTTTTTTTTATGAGGTAACTGATACCAATGGCAATACAGATACAGCTTCAGTGACTATCACTATTACGGGGGTAAATGATGACGCTGTAATAGGTGGAGATTCAGCAACTACAGCAACAGAAGACGATGGACTCACTGTGGGAGGCTCATTAACCGTTACAGATGTAGATGGGATAGCCGCATTTAATACGACACCTGTAAGTGGTGCAAGTTATGGTGTGTTTAGTATAAGCGCGGCAGGAGTTTGGACTTATGATTTAGATAATAATAACGCCACAGTTAACGCCTTAACAACTGGAGATGTTTTACAAGACTTTATTACTGTTGAATCAGCAGATGGCACCACCCAACAAATAATAATAACTATCAATGGTAACGATGACGCCTCAACTATAGGGGGGGTAGTTACTCAAGGCGTCACTGAGGATAGCGGCACAATTGTAGGAGGAACTCTCACGATTACAGACCCAGATAGTACAACTAATTTTAATACAACACCATTAGTTGATGCCACCTATGGAACATTTTCTATTAACGCTGCAGGAGTATGGAGCTACGATTTAGATGATAGCAATGCTACTGTAAACGCATTAGCAGCAGGAGCTAACCTTCAAGATACAGTAACAGTGGTATCAGATGATGGTACACAGCAAATCATCACATTAAATATTACAGGTGCTAATGATGCTCCCGTTCTTGGTGCAGATACATCAGTAAATGTTGCAGAAAATCAAACCACGGTAGGTAGCTTTGCTGCAACTGATGTAGATATTCCAGAAACTATCAACTATGTTTTAAGTGGAGCAAATGCAGCATTATTTAGCATTAGTACTGCTGGAATAGTTACCTTTAATGCAGCTCCCGATTTCGAAACTGACCCAGGACCTTTCACTTTTACTATAACCGCCACTGACATCAACGGCCTTTCCGACACTCAAGACATCACAGTCAATGTCACCAACGTTGAGGAAGAAGCGACCATCACCAGTGGAGACAGCAACACAGTAACCGAAGGCAACAACCCAACTAACACCCTTGTGGTAGAAGACGTGGATGGAGCGGTGAGCTTTGGACCAACAAGTGGAAGTACCACCAACGGCAGCTTCGTAGTCAACGCCACCACTGGTGAATGGACCT
>Ga0209533_1000265_pt1 | contig 50917 bp, 47 predicted proteins | sample COG_04_FD_184748 | JGI IMG/M metagenome (GOLD analysis project Ga0209533, IMG submission 184748) | Pelagic Microbial community sample from North Sea - COGITO 998_met_04 (SPAdes) (version 2) | ecosystem: Environmental > Aquatic > Marine > Neritic zone/Coastal water | place: Helgoland, sampling...
CAGCGAAAGTGTATCAATTGATAGATTATATATTAACACTCATTTATTAGGAAGATCTGGTCTTATACACAAAGATGGAAAAGCAATACAGGAAAAAGATAGAACAATTGCAGCACCAACAGTATTAATTTATATTAATGATAATTGGAATATAAACTATGACGGTACAACCTGTTTTATTTTAGACGACGATGATGATAAAAATATTCATCACGTTGAATTTAAATGTGGTAGGATTGTTGTATTTCCTGCATATATTTCTCACAAACAATGTGATACATCTACGTATAGTTACCGTAATAATTGTCTAAGATATGTAATAGCGTATCATTTAATTTATAATCAAAAACAAGATAAATACGTATAATATATGGTTGGATAATGGACAATTATCTATGTGTAAAATAAATTCTTGCCCATCCTCCACCTCCATTAGCTCCATAATCACCATCAAATTCGTCGTCATTACCAAAATGTCCACCTACCCCTCCAGCACCTGAACCTTTTCCAGTATTTGTCCAATCATATATACTCTTACCACCAGCCGCGCGAGTGTATTGCGCATTACTACACATTTCATCGTCATCGTCGTCTGCATTAGCTCCGGCTGCGCCTCCTTTACCATTCATGTTTAAAATACCTCCACCACCTGTTGCACCGCCTCCACCACCGCCACCACCGCCACCTACACCTCCTCCACCACCGAACCCTGATACTTGAGACCCCCCTACTTCAACTGTAGTTTTTCCACCTGTTCCGCCATGACCTCCTTGATAACTGCCATGACCTCCGCCACCATCTACAAAAATACTTATACCTTGTCCAGGATTACAATTTATAGACCCACAGCTTGCGCCTCCACTTCCTCCTCCTCCGCCTCCATGACCATCATTATCTCCAAATTTACCCGCTCCTCCTCCTCCTCCAGCCCCTACACAAATTGCAATTATTTTATTACAATATGATGGTACAGTTGTGTTGTGGTTCCCAGGACCATAATCCCTATATTGTGCTCCGAAATAATTACCTAAATCTGGTCTACTTGTACCCTTAAATCCAGTATTAGATATAGAATCTATACTATATCCACTATTATAACTCTTTAATGTACTGTTGTTTATACCACTCGTATTATTATTTGTTCCTTGAAAATATTTACCACCCTCATTTATAAATATATCTTTAGATGTAGAATTACTACCTCCTCTAACTATTTGGTCTATATTCAATTCTACACCATTTATGTTTGTAAAAAATCCAGACATTGTTAATATATATATATATATATTTTTTTTAGACCGTTTAACACTAAAAAAATTGAATTTATATTTATTATATAATAAGAATACAATGGTAAAATATACAGCATGGAATACAATTTCTACTAACAAATCAATAGAATTTGTTGAGGATCCTGTAATAAATATGGAATTGTATAAACACGATTTTGAAGACACATATAAAGAAATATTAGAAACGCTTACATGCGAGTTAGGATATTTAGATACTACAGTTGAATATTATTTTGAATTACATCCTTTAAGAAAAAATGTATTAATGTTTCGCAATGATGAAAAAAAAACTGATTTTTACGATATTGGTATTGAATTAAATTGTGTTACGCCATTAAAAAAAATACAAGAAGGGACACAAAACCTATAAAAATATATAGCTAATATATATATATGATTAAAGACAAATTTAGTCTAGCTCTTTTTTTAATTTTTATTATATTATTTATGTCATACTGGAATACGCATAAATCAGAATGGAATAATGAAACTAAAAAATTAGAAAATTTCACTACATATTATAATACAATATACAATCAAACTGCCCGAAATTGTAGACATTTAAATCGTGATACTAAAGAATATATTGGTAAAAAGGTAAGCGGGTTTACTAATTATTTTACAAGAAAGAAAAAATAAAAGTCTTATAATAATACATGAGTAAATCTAAAAAGTTTAATATTGGAATGAGTTTAAATAATTATGTAAATTCATTAAATAATAGTAAATTCTTTGCTGGATTAATTATGATTATTTTGAATATTGGGTCTAGATATATTGAATTAAAATTTAGTAAAACACAAGAATCATATTTACGGATGGTATTAGGGAGACAATTATTAATATTTGCAATAGTATGGATGGGTACACGAGATATATATTTGTCATTAATTGTAACACTAATATTTACTTTACTTGCAGATTTTGCATTTAATGAAAACAGTAATTTCTGTTTATTACCTGAAACTTTTAAAACTATAAATTCATCATTGAATGAAAATAATGATATAATTAGTGAAGATGATATCAATAAAACTATATCAACCTTAGAAAAATTAAAATCTCAAAAAAGAATTCAATGTCAAAATAATCAATATGCGTTGTTAAATAAAAATAAATAAAATATAGATATTTATTAAGATGCCTGATTATATATTACAAGTTAAAGATCCTAAAAAAAAATCAAATCCTAAAAAAATTCCAAAACGATTATATATTAAACTAAAAACGAATATAGAACGGTTTAAACGAGTAAATTTTAATCAAAAAATGATTTATCCTAATTCTGCAGGAGAAAATTATTTATATTTTATGAAGTATTATCCACTTCAAAAAAAATATTTTGATGATTATTCTAAACCGAATCGTTTTCAACTTTTTTTTTCAAAAACGAATATTATTAGAACAACTGTGCGGAAAACACCTTCTGACAATCCTGAATATGTTTATAAAAATATACAATTTATAGTTGATAATCTGTTTTCTCGTGAAGAAAAAATATACTTAGGGTCTAATCCGCATTCTATTTATTCGTCTGTTTGGGATAAAAAAATATATAAGACAAATAATCCAAACATTTATCAAATAGATGTAAATATTATTTTAGCAAAAGGTGATAAATTATCTAGTGCAGATAATTTTAAGTTATCATGCGATCAACGAACAAATGAAATATCTGAAGATATTAATTTAATATTTGATAATTTAGTTAATAGTATAACTCCTGTATCATCTAAAAAAGAAATACGTGAAGAAATAACAGAATTTACAGAAACTCCAGTTAAAGCAGTTGCTCATCTAGTAAGAACATTAGAGATTGAATAACTAAATATTGTTAAATCAATAATAATATAATATTAAATTGAATGTAAATACATATATTATATATAATATATATAATATGTCAAAAATTACATATAAGTATTTAAATAAATCATTAAATTTATTTGATGTATCGCTGCGTGATGGATTACAAACATGGAAACGTATTCCTTCACTAAATGAAAAAAAGAGTCTATTACATAAAATATCTAAACTTCCTAATGTAAATAAAATAGAAGTAGGGTCGGTTGTTTCTCATAAAATTCTTCCTCAATTTAATGATAGTATAGAATTATATCATTATACGCGCAAAACATATAATCATTTAACCCCATATCTGCTTGTTCCTAATTTAAAAATGCAAGAGAAAGCTCTATTTAGTAAAATAGAGAACATGTCATTTATTACATCTATTTCGGATCAATTCCAGAAAAAAAATACAAATATGAATTTAGATGAAACTAAAACTCAAATCAAAAAAATGATTGACCTTACGCCTGGTTATACAAAATTATATATTTCATGTATAAATGAATGCCCTATTGATGGAATAATAGATAATAATACTATAATAAAAGAAGTTATTGATTATATGAAATTGCCTTTAAATGAAATATGTATATCAGATACATGTGGAACATTAACAGAAGAAAGGTTAAGTGAAATATTAACTATTTTATTATACTTAATGCAAATACACGGAATACCTATACAAAAATTATCAATACATTTACATAAACATAAAAATATGAATGAAACCAAAAAAATCATTCATTATTGTCTTAGTAAATATATTTATAATTTTGATGTATCATATTTAGATAGTGGTGGTTGTTCAGTTACAATGAATAATACAAAAATGAACAATAACTTACAATATGATGATTTATACTTTCTAAAATAATATATTATAATTTCTATAATAATATATTATTATAGGTCTTACTGGGAATTGAACCCAGATTTCGGGAATCAAAACCCCGGGTGATAACCATTACACTATAAGACCGCCTACCCAATAATCCGCCTACCCAATAATCATCCTACCCAATAATCCGCCTACCCAATAATCCGCCTACCCAATAATCATCCTACCCATATATTATGGATATTAAATCTTTAAATATTTATATCCTTATTAATATTTTTTTTCAATATTTTATGACTATGTCCATATTTTGAAAAAATGTTTTCAATATATATTTTTGAACCATTTATTTTTTCACAACCAGTTAAACATATACCTGAAGATAATTTAGATTTATCTTCGCGATCTTTTATATCATTTTCTATTTTTCTAGATACAACAACCCATATTTCTTCTCCCTTTTCTTTGCTAGTTACTTGATTACCAACATCGTGCGATGTAGTAACTATATTATTATTTACAGCAATAAATTTGTCATCAATAAATAATTTTCCAATTGCTGGATTGGCTTCCCCGTCTGGCATTTCTTTATAATCACTAATTATCATAGCACTTCCTTCTTTATCTGTTTCTTTATTATTTTTTCTAGATTTAACACCTAAATTACGCTTACCTCTTATGATTGAAGTTTCTTTTAATATTTCATCATTATTTTCAAGTTGTTTAAAATTATCTACAAATCTATTATCATCCCCTCCATAATTTTCAACATTTTCTATTTTGATATTCGTTAAATATATATTTTTTCCACAACTTATTAAAATACCATGGTTTCCTTTCATAACATGTCCCATAGAATCATGATCGTTTACCATATATAAATTTAAATCATTAAAATTTTGTTTTGTTTCAGCCCAATTAATTAACTCTTTTGTTATTGATACTCCTCCATATTTCTCATCTGGAAACTCTATTTTTCTCTTAGCTAATACAAACTGACCATCACTTAAACAATCGCCTCTATATATATTTTTATCGTCCATAATTTTATTAATCTTTAATACATCACCTATAGGACCTGTTATAAATTTTCCAACATAGGAAGGTTCTAATGATCTTTTACCATTTTTTAATCCTTTTATTTGAATGGATTGAGATATTATGTTTCTAATGGTAACATTACGAATGATTATATTTTCATTACCTATAGTGTCTTCTGTTCTTTCTTCTAACATATCTCCTACAGCAACTCCTTTTGTAGCCAATAATATTCCGTATACATTTCCATCTGGCATCATTTGTTTATTTTTAAAAAATCCATCATATTCTTTATAATTAAAAACATGATCTTTATATTTTTTTATTTCATCATTCATGTCATTATAAATTTGTCTTACGGTCTTATTGTTAAATACATAATTTTCATCAATATTCATTAATCTCTCTAAAAATGGCATAACAAATAAAGATTGCGAATATTGAGATAAAGAATATACTTTTTTATTAACTCCGTTAATTGATATATCTTCTATTAAAACATCACAGCAACCATGTAGAGAGATTGCAGCAACTTCAAAATCTTTGAATGATATATTCCTTAATGTTACATTTTTATTATTATTTCCACGTATACCATGATGAGGAGACATGCCTAATTTGCCATTTAAAACAGTTATATTTTGAGGAGCAGGATCAAGTATACCAAAATTAGAAGGACCTTGGTTAGTATTAAATGGCGAATTACCTAATTCAATAATAGAAGCAAATCTTTGATGTTGATTAAATTCTTCAGATACACATATTTCATATCCATTAAGATCTAATGTAACATTAGAAGCTTCTATCGTGATTACTGCAAAAAATCCTAATATATAAGCACCCATTTTTGGATATAATTCGTTTTGTATAGATTTAGGTTTATAATTATTTTCAGGATTAGGATGAAAAACTATATCTTCAAATAATTTATAATATCCTGATTTTGTTATTCGGTATGTTCCATTGTTAAAATATTTTTGGCGAATATATGTTATTCCTTTGATTTCATCTAAATATTTAACTGTTAATTTATTTTTATGTTTAACACTATTTACCAACTTATTACTTCCCATTCTTTTCACCATATTTATATATACAGATAATTAAATTTTGAGACCCCTTGAGTTTTTTGTTCATTTCTTTTTTCAAAATATCAAAAAAGGACAAAAATAAATGTCCAAAATCAAATTTTCAAAAATGAAATGAAAACTAAATCTCAAGGGGTTTCGGATTTACACCATAATGCTCTAAAATATTAAATTATATTTTTAGTACCTTACCATATACTTTTTTTAAATAATTTAATAAAACGACTTCAACATATTTTTATTATCCATTTAGGATAATAAATGGATAATAAAAAAGTTCCAAATCTTACACCAGAAAAGAATTATAAATTTGCATGCAAATATTGTGACTATTCTACATGTAGACACAGTCAATGGGATAGACATATATTGACACGTAAACATATAAATAATGAAAAACGGAACCTTTTAGTTCCGTTAGTTCCGCATGATAATACCATACCAATGCACATAGAAATACATAAATGTGGATGTGGTCGTGCGTATAAATATATATCAGGACTATGTAAACATCAAAAAAATTGTAGTATTTTGAATAAATCTACAGAAACACAACTAGTAAATAAATCAAATACAAATGATTTATTGGAAATAATATTAAATGAAAACACTGAATTGAAAAAAATATTAAATCAACAACAAAAACAAATAGGTGAATTGATACCTAAAATAGGTAATATAACAAACAATACAACAAATAAGTTTAACTTAAATGTATTTTTAAATACAGAGTGCAAAGATGCTATTAGTATTATGGATTTTGCAAAATCACTAGAAGTACATACACAAGATTTAGAAAATACAGGAAAAAATGGATATATTACAGGATTAACACAAATTATATTAAAAGGATTATCAGAACTTGATTTACATAAACGCCCAATTCATTGTTCTGATTTAAAACGAGAAGTACTCTATGTAAAAGATGATAAAGAGTGGGCAAAAGATAATGAAGATAGGGAAATGATGAAAAAGGCCATTAAATATATACGTAGATCAAATATAAAACAAATTCCCAAATGGGTAGACGAAAATCCGGATTGCACAGATAGTGGTGGAAGTAAAAACGATTTATATATGAATATAATACAAAATTCAATGGGTCATGTGGAAGAACGCACTGAAGATAAAAATATGAATAAAATTATTAAAAACGTTGCAGCAAGTGTAACTATAGATAAAATGATTGAAAATAAATAAAAAATTGATTTTCTATTAATTTATACCAAGTTATATTAACATATAACATGAAATCACCCCTAGTATTATTTAAAAATAAGCTACCTCAAGAGCTATTAAATATAATACAGACTTATTTAATAAACGATTTTGCATATCAAGCATTAAAAGAATATTATAACTATTTATATTATAAAAAAGAGTTATATGAAGATTTTGTATATCAACAATATATAATACCAAATTGTAGGTGTCATAGATATTATAATTATATAGCACAGCGATGGAAAGAGCGAGAATGCAGTGGATGTTTTATATTTGAATATACAAATGTATATATGCCTAAAGATTTTCGTATATGTATATATAATAATTCTCAATATCGTAAAATACAATATGGTGAAAAAATAAATTATAATTCATATAACGAGGATGATGATGATGATGAAGAAAATGAAAATCGTATACTAGATTCTCTGTATGCTTAATAATAATATAAAAATACTATATTATTATTTTAAATATCTAGACTAATGGTGCTTTTATCTGATTTTTGTCTGCGTTTACTACGGGTTGGCATATTACCACCTTCCTGCATTTCTTTTAATTCTTGAATACTTACAGTACTATTTGCATCGTCGTCTTTATTAATTGAAATAGTTTCGCGAGTGAGATTCGGAATATTTACTTCTGTTACTTTTTTAAAATTAGGTTGCATATTACTTTGTAATGATGATTGTTTAGTTTTTAGACCAGATAAAATATCAGATATATCGGATGGTCCTTTCATTGCTGGTCCTTTCATCTCAGGTCTTCTCATTGATTTATCAGTCCCACCAATACTTGAAAACGATTGTTCAATATTAATACCATCGTCTGTATTTTGCGATGATCCTAAATTAGTATCCGTAAATCCGGGTCGTCTAGGAGGAGGAACTGAACCACTACCTTGTGTAGCCATTGGAGTAGGTGGTGGTCCTACACGTACATTTGACTGCGACTGTTGTTGTCCTGTATCCATCATGTTATTCATAAATCCTGTAAATCCAGGATTCGTTTTACCCATTGTATTTACAGCAGCATGATTAAATTGTTGCATAAGGTCTGGATTTTGTCTCATAATATCATCCATATTAGGCATTGAGCTTTTAAACATAGTATTGGTCATATGAATCATTGTAGCACTAGCACCTAATTGAAAAATAAGTTTAATTTCAGGAGACATTTTTGCTTTTGATTTATATTTTTCATGTAATTCTGCAAATATATCATCATAATCGTTAACATTTTCAGTAAATTGTTCGCCCCATCCATCTAATTTAACATCAAATGGGTCAAACCGATTATTTAGAAATTCAACACCATTAATAAATGCAGATAACATATTTCCTTGAAATTTAACAGAATTTTCTTTTTCTTTTTCTGATATAATCATCTCGTACTCGCCCATCATTTCGTTTAAAGGAGATTCCATATTATACTTTTTAGTAAGTTCTACACCTTTTCTTTCTAATTGTTCTAATTTTCTTAAATATTTGAATTTCTCTTTTAATAAATCCTCTTTTGATAGTTTTGGCGTAGATGATGCATTCATATCTGGATCCATGGGAATATTTTGAAATTGGCCATATCCATCCCATGTTTTTGTTTCATTCGCAACATCTGCTGTAGATTCTCCAATAGAAGGTGTTTTATTAATATGAGTTTCTTCTAAATTTATTTCTTGAATATTATTATATTTATCAGTATTAAAAGTTACAGATGGTTGTATATTAATGTCGGCGCTAGATACATTCAATGAAGATGTTATATCATTTAATTCATTTTCTAAATGTTCTAAATCATCTATATTTATATTTTCTTCAAATGAGGATGATTTATTTAATGATCCCTCCTTTTTCTTATCATTCATTAAAAGCTCTATTCCTGGTCCAAAATTAGTAGATTTCAAGGAATTATCTCCTGACATATTTAATTTTATATTAGTTTTACCTGAAGAAAAATTTCCAATATCAATTATTTCGGGTTCAGCCATTATGATTAATATAGAACATATAATTTTAAGTCTTACGAATAATAATATATTTATGTAAATACCAAAGACCTTGTAAACAACTATCAGATAAATCATCCTTTTTCTTATGATTATTAAAAAATTCCAACCAGCTATTATGATTATTCGTATTTTGTAATATATTTTTGCATTCCTCTATTGCCTTTTTTTTCCGATCGGCGTAAGTTATTTTACTTTTATCTAAATTTAAATGTTTTAATTTATTTTCAGAGGAAATATATTCAATAATTGATATGGTTTTTATAATAAAGTATTGTGTAAGCATACCTTGTATACTTTTCATACGATTTGCTATAGGACTAATTTGATTTTCTATAATAACATGAGTAATTGTGGATAAATGATCTTGTAAATATTTATCAAGCAATATTTGTATATTTCGTCCAATACAAATTAAATCCATATTACTAGCTTTAATTGGTTGCAAAATAGAATAGAATTTTTTATTAATAAAAATATCAATTAATTCTATTATGGTTTCTTTGTTAGATTTTGCAGGTATATCAACTTTATGTTTATCACAAAAATCGTGCAATTCTTTCACTTTTAATTTTTTAATTTTTTTAATATTTATATTTATATCAGGAATAATAAAAGCTTTATCTTTATTTGCATGTCTTTTGCAGTAATACATATTATCTTTAAAATAAGTTGCATTTTTTGTACATGAGCCTTTATTATCACTATATCTACAAATTCTGTTATTTTCATTGCAAAGGTTAATAACATTCCAGTCAATAATGGAATAATTATTATCTTTTATTTCAAAAATGCAATATGCTAAATTTACGATTCCTACATCAAAACTAATTATTTTCATAATAATATTTAAAGTAAATAATATATAAGTAATAATAATACTAATTTAATTTAAAATACTATTTGGGAGATTATGTATATTTTATCGGTTTACATGAACTAATCTATTGTAAAACAAAATAATATGTTACAGTATCAAGTAATATATTATTTAAAATAATTTCATAAACATTTTACGATAAGTTTTTTTAATTTTAGTTTCAGTAGTGGTTTTTGATAAACTAAATGTAGGGGTATCATCACATAAACTTAAACAAGGAGTTTGAGATGGAAATCCTTTACTAATAAGATGTTCACATATTTGTTTATGCAAGTTATATAAACTAATAGTATGTTTATTTTTACGTATAATATATAATAGTGATGATGTCATTGCACCCATGGCTATTTGTGTTTTGTTATTAAACGAATCATATGATTCTTGATCATCTCGGGATCCAGATAATAAATGTATTTTTTTAACTTTTGAATTTTCATTTTCTATTGATTTTATAATTTCGTATTTATCAGAATACTCATTCGTTAAATCATCGTCAGATATACCTTTACTATCTATTTTTTCTTTAAAGCGATATATATATTTTAAATCTCCTATAGTTCCGCTGTTACAACAATCAAACACAGCAAATGTATTACTTATATTTTTTTCAAATATACTATTTAATTCATCATCTAATATACCTTCTAATCTACCATTATCATTTACGGTTATTATCATTTCATCACGATTATCTGTTTCATCTTTATTATTATCAGTTGTATAATGTCCATGTCCGCTATAATGTATCCATATTTCATCATGTTCATCCGATATTTCAAAAATATTATTAAGTTCTCTTACTATATTCTTAGTAGATGGATATAACTCATCCTTGATATTATATATATCATCTCGCATTACAGTAACATTATCTATTGAATAATTATATGCATCAATTAGTAAATGTTCTAAATTAATAACATCGTTTATACAGCCGTTTAATTTGTATCTAGTATTTTCTACATAATTGATGCCAATTAATAATGCTCTTTTTACCATTTATATATAAGTCTATTTATTTTTTTTTTTCCATATTATTTTAGATAAAGAATTAAATAATATTGTATTACCATCAGGTTCGGGTTCAGGTTCAGGTTCAGGATCAGGTTCAGGTTCAGGTTCAGGTTCAGGTTCAGGTTCAGGTTCGGGTTCAGGTTCCGGTTCGGGTTCAGGTTCCGGTTCCGGTTCATCTGGTATATCTTCATCACCTGGTGTTTCATAACCATCTTCTCCTGGTATAAACATAATCTTACAACCTTCTGAATATATAAATTTATTGTACATACCCATATAATCTAATTTATTTAATTTTTGATTATAAGAGCAAAAACTTATTGTACCAAAATCATCAAACACTCTTAATCCTAATTTTCCATAATATAATGTATATTCTATATTATCAATACTAACTTTAGTTTTACCTGATTTACTAATTTCGGGATTTTCATAATAATCATCATCATCAATATACAATGTTAGTTTTTTTTTATTATTTTCATTTAAATCATATAACATAATAGGATATTTTTTTGGTATTATAAAGTTATAATCAGGTTCGCCTAGTAATATTCTTAATTTATATTCATCCGTATCTGCGTGTGCAAAAGGTAATTCAAAATTAAAATATGAGATTGATATACCAGTTTCTCCATGCTCCCATTTAAGTATAGATTCATCCTTATTATTTAGATTTTCACTTAAATAAGCTACATTACATCCATACCATCCACAACTACCTGTATTACTATAGTCATCGTCTGTAGAAAATGTTACAGCATGGTTTGTATATATTGTAGATTTGTCGGGATATTTAGGCTGTAAAATATTATTTATTTCCACTAATTCTGGTTTAATATAAAATTTAAATTGTAAGTCATAATTATTTGTTATATTTTTCATAAAATCAATATTCGGTTTTTTATCCATCCATGTATTATTACTATCTTTAATGTCAGTATAAAATATTTTATCCGAATTTTCTATATAATCATAATCAGCATATGGTCGTATAATTACTAAATCATTATAGTTTATTTCATTTTTAGATGTATTATGTTGATCAATAGTTGACATAAATGAGAATAATAATAAGTTATCATATTCTTTATTTTTAAAAATTAATTTATTATTAGAACCACCTGTTGGTCCTGAAACATTTTTACTAATTAATGCATATAAATTACTCGTAGTTTTAATATAATAAGGTGTATTATATAACAATGGAATATGTTCAATAATTGTGTTACTATTATCAATATTATCTTGAGTAATATTGTCTATATCAACTATTTCATGATCTTCAAGTAATTCTTCAACTCTATCTATATTATAATTATAAAATAAACCATATTGTTTTTTATTACTGTAAATCTGGGTAGCATTAAAATTTATAAAAAATATATCATTAAAAATTATAGTATCTATATAATCTTTATATAAATCTATATTATCTTCATTAATTTCATTTAATTTTTCATACGTTAATTTTAATTGATCTTTATATGTTAAAATAATGTTATTTCTATGTACCAAATTAACAGCATCTCTGATATTTACAATTTTTATAATTGTGTTAGGTTCTACACATTCAACAACTGTATTATTGTAAATATCGTCAATATTTCCATTATTAAATCCAGGTTCAATTATATTTGAATTAACTTCATCTATATTTTCGACATATTTTCCGACATATTTAAATAAATTTTTACCGTTTAAGAAATAATAATTATTATTTTCATCAGGATAAGTAACAATACTTAAAAATAAAAATGGGGTTTTTATTGTAAAAATAATAGAATCATAATATAATGTTACTACTGTATCTCCATTTACTACAATTTTATCACGAATATTACCATAATGAATATCTATTAAATCGTTTATATTATCAAATTCATATGATAGAAATCCTATAGGATTATCATATGAAATATTATCTATTCTATATCTAGTATTGGTGACACCTATAATCATTTTATTATCAGTAATATGTGTATTGTTAAAATATATATAATTATCAGCATGTAATGCTATTATATTTGGTCTATATATATATAATATATGTATAAATAAGTTGTTTAATATTATAGTATGTTGGGGTAATTCTTCACTAAATAAATTAGTATTCACTATAATATTTTCAATATTTTTTGTTATAGTATTTGAATTAATTATATTATTTGAATTAATTATATTATTTGAATTAATTTCTTTACAATAATTACTAACTCTTCTTTTAAATAATGATCTAATAGCTCCATTTTGCCTATACGATATATTATTACCAGTTAATACAAAATTACGTTTAGAAGAAGACTTAAAGTTTGTTATTTTATTATTACCAATAATAGTCATATAATATATTTATAATATAATTATAAATATATTATTTAATTATATGTTAAATGCATATTTAAATATATATTTCGCGTATTAATCTTAAATGCTTTTAGTTTTTTAGTATTCATATATCCAAAATAAAAAATAGATTTATTAAAATTTTCAGGAATATAAAATTCAATAGTTTGTCCTTTAAGAACAGAACCTACATTTTTAAACAAATATTTATTACTATTACTTTTAAAATTTATAATATTAAATGACGATTGAATATTAAAGGGGCATGTATCTGATGTCATTTCAAATATATATTTTGTTCCTTTATCTAGTGTTAAATATTTATTTATACTTTTACCATTAGGGGTTGTACTAAATATAAATGTTTCTATGTTAAAACTATTATAACAATTATTAGAATAATTTCTAACATAATATTTTATAGTTTTATAACTAGATAAATTTTCTTCTTTTTTATTTTCTTCTTTTTTTTTATTTATTTCTTGTTCTTTAATAAATTCTTCTTTTTCTTCTTCTTCTTCTTCTTCTGTACGATTATTCAGTATTGTATTTTCTTTAATAGAATTTGTTGCAATAATTATATTTTTTGAAAAATAATTAATATTCTTTTTATTTTCAAATATACAGTATAAGTTATCATTATAAATATATTTTTCAATAGATAATAATTGTTTATCAAATTGTATTAAAATATTGTTTTTAACTAAATATCGTTTTTCATCAGAAAGATCATTATCAATTTCATAGTTATTAATTTCAAAATCTTCAACTTTATTTTTTTCTAATATAAGTATTTTTAAATTATCATTCATGTCATTAATTATTTCATTAAAGTTATTATTACTAATTATAATATAATCATATATATTTAATTTTCTGTGAATTTTTTGTATATTTGTATCATTCCATACATCTTTGTTAATTTTACGATCTATAATATTATTACTTATATTTCTAGAATTTGTGTTCCTTGAATTAGTATATGGCGATTTATTTAAAAAATAAATATCATCTCTTTTAAATTTTACCATATATATATATATAATTAGTAAAAAAATATAAAAAAAATTATAATTCTAAACTGGTTTCTAACAATTTAGATGTAACTAAATAAGGATCCATATTTGAACCTGGACGACGATCTTCAAAATAGCCCTTTTTATCAATTGCTGTTGAATTAGGAATACGAATACTAGCGCCGCGATTTGCAACACCACTAGTAAATGTATGATAATCCGCAGTTTCGTGTAAACCCGTCATTCTTAAATCATTATTTGAACCGTAAATTTTCATATGTTCATCATGTTTTTTAGATAATTTTTCAATAGATGAGTTGATATATTCAATTCCATTTTCTGAACGCATATTTTTAGTACTAAAATTAACATGACATCCCGAACCATTCCAATCTCCATCAACTGGTTTAGGTTCTAAATTAATTGTCCACCCATACATTTCGGCAGTACGTAATAATATATATCTTAAAATATATAATTGATCAGATGCATCAATGCTTGTAGCACATACTTGAAATTCCCATTGACCTGGTGCTACTTCAGCATTCATGCCGGTTATACTTAATCCAGCCGTTAAAGAATATATCATAGATCTCTCCATAAAATCACGTCCAATTATATTTTTTCCACCAATGCCACAATAATAATTACCTTGAGGTTCCCATATTGAATCATTATAATTTTGAGAAACTAAGTTTTTAAATATAGGTACATCTTCTCTATCTGCTAAAAAAAATTCTTGTTCAATTCCAAACATAGGTTCATCATCTTTATATTTATTAAAAATTTCAACAGCTTTAACTCTATTATTTGTTTCATGAGGAATAAATAAACTGGTATCTAATGGATCTTTTTTATAAGTATCACATAAAACTAAATATGATTTTTTGAAATTCACTCTAAAAGGATCTATATAAATAGCTTTGGGTTGAATTATTATTTCGCTATCATTGCCAGATGCCTGACCAGTTGAAGATCCATCATAATTCCATATAGGCAATAAAGATAATAGTTCTTCTTTATTATTATAATTAAGCTCGCCTCCAGTTATTACTTTTGTTTTACTACGTAAATTATAGTCACTATCTAACCATATATACTCAAATATCTCGGAGTTATTCATTTATAGTATATAAAAATAATTTGTTTTAAATAATATTACATAATACATATTATATAAATTCAATAATCTAAAATCCAGTAGAAATAATATCTTCTTTTGTTTGTTTTTGCATAAATATAAACACTTGAAAAGCGGTATAATTTTGTAAATCATGTGAAATTATATTTCTATAAATATTGAGTTTCTTTCTTATGCATTGTAATGGCCATTCACGCAAATCGTTCTTTGGATAAAATTTCATATATAAGCGAATAATATACCATTTTTTAAAATTTTGCATTTCATTTAAAAATAGAAATGGCATTTCAGACTCTATTTTATATTTTTTATACCATTTTTGAATTTTACTAGCGCATTTGTTTCTTTTTTTTTGTAAGAATTCCCTAGTATTTTTATTAATAGGTGTAATAAATGGATTAAAATCGTATAATTCATTTATTATTTCATTCGGTAAATACATTATATATAAAATTTGATTACTGTTTATATGATAAAAATATAAATCAATTTTATCCTAAATAATTAGATTTTTTCAGAATAATAAAATATATAAATAAACCATAAAAATTTTTAGAAAATATATCTAGTATATTATACATAGTATTTTTTGGAACGTATGGGAATAAATAAGCAATGCCATATAATGACCATATAGAAAACATAGTAAAAAATAGTATATTATTTATTGTATTTTTTCCTACAAATTCAATATAAATTATATAAAATGAGTAAATAAATGCAATAGTACCAAAAATAAAACCATTAATTCTACTAATAATATTTCTTTCTCCTAAAAATCCAGCTAAAAGCATAAAAAAATTAGCACTAATAATTTTAATTATAGAAATATAATCTTTTTTCAAAATGTTTTTTATTTTGATAATTTTATCTGTTTTTTCAAAATTTAAATATTCCATAAAAAATATAGTAGTTAAAAGCATAATAGGAGTAGAAAAAAACCAATCAAAATATCTAGTATAAGTTACATCATATGTTAGCTTTGATAATTGCATAGTTAACCAAATATAAAATGTTAATTCTATAAATTGTACAATCGTTTCTAAAATCATAATATTTGTTAAAACGTTATTTTTTTCATTTAATGGAATTAAAATACCATGAATACCTACTAATCCAATAATAACTTGTACAGCTAAAGATATATACGCTGATTTTAATATTTCATTTTGGCCAGTTATTTTCATAATATATTATATAAATAATTAAATTTTGTACTTAATTACATGGGATTATCATTTACAAAAAATATTATACAAACTTATTAATTAGTATACAATAATTGGTGTATGATTTTTGATTGATGTGTAACAACCCATTCATTCATAATTTTATAAAATTCTGTATTTTTATCAATAGATGCAATTTTAATGTATAAAAATATAATACGTTCTTGTTTTATTTTTTTCTTAGCAAAATCAAATAATAATCGTTTTAATACTACATTATTTATTTCAATACAAATATGGATACATGTTGCGATTAATGTTAGTAATTTCATTATAATTTATAATTAAAAAATAATAATGAAGAATTAAATTATTTGTTATAATTAACAAAAGGTGATACTTTTCTAGATTGTAACTGTTGCCTAGATAAGTAAACATTTTTTAAATCACTTTCTTGATAACCATATGGTTCTGATTTATCAAAGGGTGATGTATATAAATATGGAGTATTATTATAATTAATACCTCCTTGTACTTGCTTAATATTATTGCCACATTGATCACATGCTTCTATTTGATTTTTATATATAATATCATTTGCATTATTTGTTAAAAACTGTCTATATTGTGCATTTGTTTTAATATCATTTTTTTTTATTATTTCATTGTTTATTACTGCTTCTGGTATATATCCAGCATAATTACGTCCATCATTCATAATAGGCGGAAAGTCAAAATGAATATTATTAGATCCTGAATAACATGTTCCCCAAGACATATACACTATGTATATAAAATTTAATTAGAAGTATCTTCTAATAATTTAATTAAGTCTTTCTTTTTTGCAGATTGTTCAAAAACAATACCGCGATGAGTTACTAAATCCCTCAACTGTTTTACAGTCATTTTATTAACATCAAAGTCATTATTATCTTCAACCGGATAAGACAATTCTATTAATTTTACATCTTCATTACTATTATTACCAATTGCAATATCTTGCGATACTTCTTCTAGAATTACTTGTTCTAGGTCATCGTTAATAGTAAGAGTATTTCCACCAGCTAATTCTAATACATTGTCTAAATTATTGACAATTACATTATTATAATCAATAGTATCCGTTATATCGTCTTCATCATCTGAGTCACTTTCTTCACTGTCATCGTCTGACTCAGAATCATCGTCTGATACAACTAATTTCATTAGTTCATTATCTTGATTATCTTCATTATCTTCGTTATTAATTATGATATTATTCGTACCATTCGGTATTTTTATTTTTAAAGAATTTAATTCGTCTGCCATTGCAGAAATTAATTGAAACATAGAATTTAATTTATGATTATAATCACTAAATCGCTGTCTCATATAAAATATTATGAATACAATTGCAAAAACAATACCTAAAGAAAACATAATATTAGTGCCGAGTCCAAACAAAGTTAAAGGTTCCATTTAGAAAATACATATATTATAAGAAATATATTTATACGTAATTTAATTATTTTCTAAATAATTTTCAGTTTCAGAAATAATGGGTTCTGGATATTCTAAATCTCTTAATACTTTTACTCCTCCTTTGATATTAGAAATACCATCTGATAATTTATATGTATATTTGAATTCTTTATTTTCAAGAATATCAATATCCATTTTATAATTTTCACATAATTTGGATCTTTCAATTGATTCACATAAATTAATAAAATGCGTTGTTAAAATAAAATTAACATTTTTAGTTTTTAAATATTTAATAAAAGAATAGGCACTAGCAACTGCTTCATATGGATTAGTTCCTGAATATAATTCATCAAAAATACAAAAATGTCTGTCTTTATTATTTGATTTTTCAATACATGTAATTATTTCTTTACATCTTCTAGCTTCTGCTTGAAATAAACTATCTCTACCCGATGTATCAGGTATATTTAAATAACAGTGTAAATAATGATATGGGTTAATATTCGCATTGCTATAGAATCCACATCCGATTTGTTGACTTAATATTAAATTAAACAGTGTTGTTTTTAAAAGAGTAGTTTTACCAGATGCATTTGGTCCAGTTATGCTAATGTTTTTATTAACAGAATAAGAGTTTTTGGTATGTTTTGTATTTACCAATGGTGCATAATATGCATTTTTAAATGATACTTTATTTTTGTTATTAAATTTGCAAAAATGTATATTTTTGTTTTGTATATTTTGTGTTAAACCCAATATATTATCCATATATCCATTAAATCCAAATGAATACATGAAAGAATCATTAATATTTTTATTATAATAAAATTTATAAAAGCATTTCATGATATAACCGACTCTTAAATATGAGTTTACCGTATTATTGCTTATACTATCTAAAGTTTGTCTAAAATCTAAAAATAGTTCTTTATGATAAAGAACTTGTTTATTAAAATCAGTATAAGTATGAAGATCTTTACTATTTAATAAAAATAAATTATATCTCTCTACCGTACAGTCAATATATTTTTTAATATCATCAAAATATGTGGTGATTAACTTAAGATTTTTATGAAATCGCATACAAGTTAAGATATTTTGATATATTTGAAATATATAAAATCCAATACTTAATAAAATATAGAACCGTTGCGACCATGCTATAGATCTAAAATCAACAAATAATTTACCCAATGCATGTTTGCTAAATACTGTTTGTAATACTTCAAAATATTTTACAACAGTAATAGAAATACCTTGTAATTTTAATATAAAAAATGGCAAAATAAGCATTAAAATTGGTATAATTAATGAAAATACAGGAGATGACATGTTATATAAACTTAATATTTGTAAGAATGTAGATGATTCGTTAAATCTATCAAAGTATTTCCAATCTACATAATGATATTTATCTTTAAAGCTGGTTTCTTTTTTAATATCATCCCAACAGGTTAAAATTTCAGTTGTATTTTGATTTTTCAAGCTTTTAATGAGATTTTGACTATCTTTTAGAAAGTTAACATCATATGTATAATATTTACTCCATTCTTTGATCATATTTTTTGCATACGGATTTGTTGGTGTAAATACATAATCATATAATTTATTCTCTCCAGTATCATTATTACTTTCAGAATATAATTCTAGGTCATCGTTAATAGATGATGATATTTCTATTTTATCTTCTATATAATGAATTGGTAACTTAAAATGATTATGTATTGAATTTAATTCATGTTCATTAATATTATCTTCAGTTGTAAATAGAAATTCCATGTAAAATATATATATTTTTTTTATATAAATTAAACCAATTGCGTCAAATAATAAAAATAATTCAATAAAAGAATAATCCTATTTAAAAATTAAAAAATTGATATAAACAAATAATTATTACTATTATCATTACTAGTATGACAATGTTAATATATAATGTACCCCAAATAAATGATATTAGAGACAATGGATTTATTTTTGAATTATCTGAAAATTCACTTGAAGTAATTAATACAATAAGTGAAATAGTAGGTGCCGCAAGTTATATAAGAACGCCTATATTTCCAAAGAAAGATAGAAAAGGAAATAAGCCAAGAGATATGGTACCAGATCCAAATTTTAAACCAACTGTATTCATAAAAGAAAAAAATAATACAATTTTGATACGTTCGTTTTTAAATAAATTAACAGATAAGAATTTTGATACTATTTATGAAGAAATAGATAAAATTATAAAAGATATAGTAGAACAAAATAATCTCAAGGAATTGAATGAAATAAGTGATTTTATATTTTTAACAGCTGGAACAAATAAAGCATTTTCAAAAGTATATGCAAAAATGTATAATCAATTAATACAAGAATATAATATATTTCAAACAATTTTAAATAGTCATTTAGATAAACATTTAGGATTATTTGAGACAGTAGAAGTAGTATCTTCAACCGAAGATTATAACAAATTTTGTGATGTAAATAGAGTAAACGAGGAAAGAAGATCTATTAGTTTATTTATTTCAAATTTATATAACAATAATACAATAGAATATAATATTATATATAATATTATTTCACTATTACATCAAAATATAGAAGATAATATAATCAATGAAGATAAATCAGGTCTTGTATTAGAAAATGCTGAAAATGCTTCTATACTAATAATAAATTCATTAAGTAAATTAAAATTAACTGACAATTGGTCAACTATATTAGACTATATTACACAAATGACTACTAGAAAAATGAAAGATTTTAAGAGTTTACCTAGTAAATCAATATTTAAATATATGGATATCAATGATCAAATTAAACGGTTTAGATAAATAATGAAACTATACTATATTATGGTTAAATCTAAAATAAATAGAAAAATTGTATACGAAGAAATAAAGGATATAGAATCAGGCGATATAGACCACGAAACTAGTGTATATCAAGTAAATATTATTAAATTTCATGCTCGTGTTAATATTATATTAGGTAAAATGAACGACGTATATGATGAAGAATTTGTATTATTTTTTAATATTTATTTATTGAACAATGATGATAAAATCCAATATAAAATAGGTATATTTGAATTAAAAGTAAAAGATTACGATGCATTTAAATTATCTGGGGATATAGAAAAAATCGGAAAGATTTTATGGTTTGCAGATTTGAATGAACGTGATTTATTGAATGTATCAATAAATTATGAAAGTGATAAGTCAGATGATGTAGACAGTGATTCAATTGCTAGTAGTTTTGGTAAAAAAATCAGTAGTTTTCGTAAAATAGAATTAGAACAAGAAGATAAAGAAACTGCTAATCATATAAGAAAAGAATTTACAAGTTCTCGTGATACACATGCATGGATTCAGGAATTTATGAAAAATGCAAATTATGATATAATTGATAACGAAGGAAATGGGGATTGTTTTTTTTGTGTGTTGAGAGATGCTTTAAAATATGTAGGTATTGATATTTCAATATTAACAATGAGAAATTTATTAGCAAAAGAGGTTGACGAAAGTGTTTATTTAAATTATAGAGAACATTATGATATGTATTTATTAAGTATTGGGAATGATAAGAAAAGAATTAAAGAATTAAATAAAAAGTATAGTGCATTAGAAAAAGAAACTATTAATTTATCTGACAAAAAAAAGAAAATAAAAAATATGAAAATCATGGAATCTATAAAAGAAGAACATGATAGAGTTAAAAATGAGATGAAAGTTTCAGAAGAATTATTAGAAGATTTTATTTATATGTCAGATATAACATCAATTGTTGATTTTAAAAAGTTTGTACTGACTAATAATTATTGGGCAGATACATGGGTAATATCAAAAATAGAAAGAATATTAAATATTAAATGTATATTAATGTCAAGTGATGCATACGAATCCGGCGATAAAGATAATGTAATACACTGTAATCAATTAGGCGACGAAGAATTAATAAAATCTGGAGAATTTAACCCAGATTACTATATTATAATGGATTACAATGGTAATCATTATCAATTAATAAGATATAATAGAAAAGGTATTTTTAATTTTCACGAAATACCCTACGATTTAACAAATTTAATAGTATATAAATGTTTAGAAGGTGATATAGGACCATATAATATAATTCCTGATTTCAATAAATTAAAAAGTCAAAAATCATCCGAAAAACGAAAGTATGAAGTGGATTTAGATAATATATATAGTTCTACTACAGTTTTTCAAATTTATAATAAATCTGGAGACAAATTACCAGGCAAAGGAGTTGGTGAAACAATAATTCAAAGCGATGTATCAAAATATGCCAATTTAAAAAAAAAGAAGAATTGGAGACGTAAATTGTCTCATATGTGGCCTATAGAAATAGAAATAGATGGTAACACATTTCAATCAATTGAGCATTATATGGAAGGTAATAAATTTATAAATTATCCAGACTTATTTAAACAATTTACATTAGAATCTAATAGTACATTATCAAGACATCCAGAAAAGGCCATACTAATGGGTGCAGAAAATAGTACAATACGTGATAAAAAATATAAAATAAATCCTAGTTATTCAGGAAATAAATCAGAATTAATGGATAAAGCATTACGTCAAAAATTTTTAAAAAATGATGAATTTAAAAAAATATTAAAAGAAACAAATAACGCGAAAATAATGGAATATAGACGAGCAAAATATCCACGTGTTATGGACGAATTAATGAAGTTAAGACAGGAATTACTCAAATAAATAAATTAATACTATATAATTTTGTTATAGTATTAATATATATAGATGAATGATTATAATAAGTACATCAATTTTTTAAACGATAATTTGAATAAAAATTTAACAAATCCGAATATTAATATTAAATTTGTAAAAATATTTTATGAAGATATAACTGATTCGTATACTAGATTGAATGAAATATTAAAAAAAACAGAATATAAAACAACCATTTTAAAAAATAAAAAATATAATATACAAGGTAATTATTTTCCTAGTGTATTTAAAAAATATATAGATTTATGTATTTATACTATATCATATTCGTTTAAAATAGATGAAAGAATAATTACACTAAATTTTAATACAGAAAATGTAAATATGAATTATATTTTTAATTGTTTTAAACAAGCGTATAGTTGGTTACATATAGTTAACAAATACGGAACATCCCAATGTTCTAAAAAATTAACAATTAATATATTTTTATTAAAAAATAAAAAGGAATTACCATCATTACAATCCGAAATGTTAGATACTAAACATGTAAATACTGCATACGCAACCGTATGTGCACCAGAAGGAGATATAGTTATATACAGAAAAGAAGAATGGTTTAAGGTGTTTATACATGAAACATTTCACGCATATGGGTTAGATTTTGGTATTATAGAAAATAACAAAATTAGAAGTGAATTATTAAAAGTATTAAAAATTAAATCAAATATGTACGTATTTGAAACATATACAGAAACATGGGCAACATTGTGGCATATAGCATACAAAAGTTATGAAATACAGAAAAATATAAATATAACTGATTTTTATAACTTTTATATTTACTATTTATCTATTGAACAAATTCACAGTATAATACAATCAATAAAAATATTAGATTATATGAAGTTAACATATAATGATCTATTTTTAACAAATAACAATTTTAAAGAAAATACAAATGTATTTAATTATTATATTTTGAAAACGATTATGTTGTATAATTGCAATGATTATATATATTTTTGTAATAAACATAATAATAAATTATTAAATTTTAAACCAACGCATAATAATATAAATATATTTATTAATTTTATAATTAAATTATTAAAAAATAATAAAACAATGAAGATATTTAAATCAGGCGAGAGATTATATAAAACAGGAAAAAAAATAAACAATTATTATTTAAATAAAAGTTTAAGAATGACGATTAGTTGATTCATATAAATAAAATTTTATTTATATGAATTTATATTATTATATTTATGCGGTGGCAGAAGCAGTTTCTGCCGCGGCCGCTGCAAGAGCTGCGGCACTTTTAGGGAAATGAGGTGACATGAATCGTTGAAGATTAAAGTAAGTGAGTTCATCTCCGGTTTTGATTCTCAATAGTACAGAAAGAGCTTTATCGGGATTAATTTTTCGGCCATTGGCAGGGTCTTGGAGTTGATGGGCGCGAATGTAAGCATTAATTTCTTTGGTTACATCGGTACGCGCCATTTCAGTATCAGGAGTTTTACCCAAGAATGTAGCTAGTTCAGTAGAAATAGGAGTAGCTTTAGTGAATCCGCTGGGTTGCTTATTTCCAGATTTGTTTTTTCTTTTTCCACTGGTTTTTTTAATAGTTCTAAGAACGCGATTCGTTTTCTTTTCAATCGCAAGAAGTTCTTTCTTCATGCTTGAAAGAATAGAAGCAGCTTGTTGACATTTAAGTGAAAGATTAGTATAATCGGTAAGAAGAGATTGTTCTTCACTGATTTCAGTAATTTCAGATGCAGTTTCAGGCACGGCAGTGGTTGCGGTGCTTGTAGTAGTAGTAGTAGTAGTGGTAGGAACAGGTGTAGATTCTTCTACGACAGTTTTAGTTTTTTTGACAGTTTTAGTTGCTTTAACAGGTGCTTTAGTAGCACTTTCAATTGTTTGCTTGGTTGCGATCTTCTTTACCATTTATATATGTTATATATAGTATTATTTAAGCCATTTAACGCATATATATATGTTATTACGTTGTATGGTAATAAAATATATTAAATCGCAACAGATTGATATAACCATGGCAATGCATTTGCGGCATCACTATTTACTAAAGTTAATGCAGATAATATATACATCGCACCTAAAGATGAACTAGAATCATTTATTCCAGTATTAATGAAATTTTCTATGATTTTAACGAAAATCATTTTTAATTGTAAAATATCACAATTACATAAATAGTTATAATGAATATTTACAATAGAAAACGGTTTTCCAGATGGTGCACATATTTCTCTCTTAACCTCGTCACTTATTTGTGCTCTATAATTCCATATATCATGTAACACATTTATAAATTTAATAGTTTGTCTTCTATTTAATGAATTAAACCATTTAACATCTGTATAATTTCCTAATGAATCAATTCTTAAACATATATTTAATATTTTATTATTAAATGTAGTAATTGTAATTTCATTATCTTCATTTATTTTATTTATTTTGAATTTTTCTCCATGAATATTATTTAATTTTATTATTTGATTAAGATTATTAACTATTTTTGTAGAAATTTCAGATCTATTATATGGATTTAATAATTTTGTTTTATCTTTTTTAGAACTTTTTATTAATTCATAGAGAGAATAAATATCAAATGAAAATATATTTTTCTCTTCTCTCCAGCTAATGAAGTTATAAAATGAAATGGATTGGATGTCATCAAAGGTATAGAAGTCATTACAGTTGGTTGATAGTTCATTATGAAACAAAGCAGGTCCTCTGAGAGATACACTTAATCTACTAAAATAACCTCTTATCTTAGATTGAATTTTTATAGCAAAATATGAAGTATGTAAATAATTATATATTCTTGAAAGTAATTCTGTTTTATTTCCTGTTATTTTTAGTTTATAATACTTACACATATATTTTAGTTGTTTAACATTATAATTGACAGTATTGACATGTTTATATTCATCATAATTTAATATACAAAAATCATTTTCAGATATTTTAGTTTTTTTAATCCGTAGATTAGATTCTGACCTTTTACATGGAGTGGTATCGGTTGTATAGGTCATATATATATATATACTATAGAGAGAGTTATTTATTATATTTTTTATATAACTTAAAAATAAATAATATTTACCTATAACTATTGTTATTATTATGACCAAAATTAAATAACACCTATTTACGTCTAATTATTATTAATTAAATATAAAATTGAAATAGCTTAAAGCTACTATCTTATAATATAATAAGATGCAAACAATGATCGTACCCGGAATTGAACTCTCTAAAAGTAACTACACATTTACCAAGCCAAAGGTTTTGAGCTCTGGTGGCAAATCAGTTGGTGTTGTAAACAGCGGTAAGGTTCTTACCCTATCAACTCCTCTGATGACCACTTGGGGTCTTGGCGATTACGAAGGAAATCAAAAGTTTGAGTTCTCACTTCAATATCCTACCGAGGAGTATAGTGATCCTGAAACTGAGACTTTCCAACAAAATATGAAGCAATTTGAAGATAATATTAAAGATGAAGCAATTACGAACTGTATGGCATGGTTTGGAAAGAAGACCATGAGCAAGGAAGTAATTGATGCCCTATGGTCTCCAATGTTGAAATATTCTAAGTATCCTAAGGGACATGCGAACGAGGGCGAGTTTGATTATGACCGCCCTCCTCGTCTTCAAGTTAAGGTACCATTTTACGATGGTATTTGGAAGGCTGAACTATATGATGATGCTGAAACTCGTCTATTTCCAAATGTTAACGAGCCGACTGTAACTCCTCTTGATTTTATCACTAAGGGAGCTAAGGTAGCCACATTGATTCAGTGTGGTGGCATTTGGTTTGCAAATGGTAAGTTTGGAGTAACCTGGAAGCTTGTTCAGGCAGTAATTAAGCCTCGCGAAACACTATTCGGCCGTTGCCACATTGCATTGTCTAATGCAGATAAGGAGCGTCTTAAGGTTGCCGAAGAAGTTGAACAACACCTTCAGGAAACTACAGTAGACAGCGACGAGGATGAGGAGGAAGAGGAGGTAGTTGTTCCTGAGCCTGTAGCTGAAAAGAAGAAGAAGGTTATTCGCAAGAAAGCAGTAACTGCTGATATTTAAAAAATAAGATAAATAAAAAAATGAATTAAATTAAAAACGAATTAAATTAAAAAACGAATTAAAGAAACAACTAAATATAAATATGGAACATGTATGCCTTAGTTACATACCGCAATTATAGCTCAGTTGGTTAGAGCATCGGTCTTATGAGCCGAAGGTCTGCGGTTCGAGCCCGCATTCTTGCAAACAAGACCTGAATATGTCTTAAAACTATTTATTTGCATTGTTGTCCGAGTGGTCTAAGGAGCCAGACTTAAGATCTGGTAGCGTAAGCTGCGTGGGTTCGAACCCCACACAATGCATAATGTGATAAAACCACACAAAAAGTTTTACATGCCCGGTTAGCTCAGTCGGTAGAGCGCACGCCTTTTAAGCGTGTGGTCGTGGGTTCAAGCCCCACATCGGGTGGAATGACCTAAATATGTCACTAAAATATTTAAACCATCCTTCATAGCTCAGTTGGTTAGAGCGTGCGACTGTTAATCGCGAGGTCATAGGTTCAATCCCTATTGAAGGAGATATAGACCCGAATATGTCTTAAAACTATTTTTTTGCATCGTTGTCCGAGTGGTCTAAGGAGCCAGACTTAAGACCTGGTAGCGTATGCTGCGTGGGTTCGAACCCCACACGATGCATTTTTTTCTTCCATAGCTCAGTTGGTTAGAGCGTGCGACTGTTAATCGCGAGGTCATAGGTTCAATCCCTATTGGAGGAGATACTACCAATTATAGTTATTTATAAATGGAATATGGGGAATGGTGGACGCCTCGGAAAGATCGCCAAATGGGAAATGGGGAGACATAAACTCCGTAAACGGTGTCTCACAGTCATGGGCGAGAAAATAGGAGAGAATGGGGAGCTCATGACCGACATACAACAGGTAATGTATTATGTCGTAATAATATGGAATAGTGGACGCCTCGGAAAGATCGCAAAAAAATGGGGAGACATAAACTCTTATAAAACGGTGTCTCACAGTTGTAAGCGAGGATGAAGAGATAAGGGGGAGCTTATGACCGACATAAATGGGTAGTGTATTATGTCGTTAATATGGAATGGTGGACGCCTGGTAAAGATCGCCAACGAGGAAATGGAGAAACATATTCCCAGGTCGGGTACCGATTATTTAACAAAATTAAACCGCTGAGCAGTGTACAAGTTTTGAGTTAAATAACGGAAGTGAGTGTTTCACAGTATTAAGCGAGGACTGGGGGCTTTTTACACTATCGGGGTGGCGCAGAGGCAGCGTGTTGGGCCCATAACCCAAAGGTCGGATGATCGAAACATCCCCCCGATAAATTTAATTTTATTATTTACATTTATTTTGTAAATAATAAATCATTTATTGTAAGCTATAAAATATACAAATTAAAGTAAAAAAATATTATTATTATTTCTAGTGTATAGTATTTTAAATTTTTCAGTTCTCTCCATATCTTTAAAATAATTACTTACATTTTTTCTCTCTTGTGATTGTTTCCAATTACACCAATCTTCATTATTGTTCCATTCTGATATTGTAATAATTTTAATCTTGTCTGTAGTTTTATTATATTGATCTAAGTTGTCTACAAAATAACTAGTTGAAGAAATAAATCCATTACTTTTTGTCGCTACATCAGTTAATTGATTACTATAATTTATAAATTTTATAGAACAATGCTTATTTAATAATATTTTTTCTGATAAAATTCTTATTTTACTCATATATATATTATAAAATCATTTTTTTAAATATATAATAATAAAATTGATTACTATAAAAATCTCTCTAATAATAAACATGAGTAAAATGAGAGTAAAGGGTTATAAAGGAGTAATAGACTTAGATCTTTCATTAGTACCTGCAATATATAGAGATTCCGCGATAACCCAGCATTATCAGGATATAATAGAATACAAAAAATATCAAAAATCATTGAAACCTGAACATAGGTATGAAAATACAATAGAGAGAATTAAAAAACAACACAAAAATGAAAATTATTTACGAAATTTAAAATTAGAAGAAGAAGAAAATAAACGATATGAGTTAGTAAATAAACTATATAATTTAAATAAATAATATATAAAAAATTATTTATACATATAAGAAAAAATTATATTATTACATGGTTTACAGTAATTACTGGTTGTTTCAAAATTATTGTAATTACGAACTAGATTTTTTGAACACTTATCGCAATGAAATTTTTTACAATTAATACATATATGATTATAATTATTAATATCATATATGTCACATTCATCACATAGCTTTAAATAATCAGTAATATATCTAACTACGTGCGTATCAAACATATACGTAATATTTTAGATACATATATATCTTTATATGTGTATATAAATGCATATGCATATTTTATTGTTATATATACTTTATTTGTTATATATTCAGTTCTCTCCAGGAATGGGAAATATTTGGTATAGAAATAACGAATATTTTTCACCCATGGGTGCAGTAAATATGACATTATCGCCATTATATCTATATTATATGTGGCATCCAAGTATGTGGGATCTTAATTTTGTTATGTGGATTTGTATTTATTTTATAATATATAAATTATTTTTTTTATATTTCCAGAATAATTCATATGATATAATCACAAAAACGTAATAATAATAATATTAATTATATTTTAATATTATCATTATAATGTCATATTTAACGTTACAATTATATTTGATTTTTTCTTTGTATCATAAATATTATTACCATATATTTTGCTAATACCTTTATTTTTTAAGATTATTGTTTGACATGGTACAAAATTTATTTCATCCGCATTAACGCGATACACTTTATTCTCATTTAATTTAACTTCTAAATATTGATTTTTAAATATAGTATTTATATTTTCAAATACATAAATATTAATATTATTATCAGTATCTATGTCAATAAACGGTGATAAATCAGGCAAACATTTTATACATATTTCATTATTATCTTTAGTATTGTAATATAATTCACTATGCCACAATGGTACATTGAAAATTTCATTATTATAATTAAAACGATAAATTTTATTTTCAAATAAGTCATTTAATGACGGATTTAATATAAATTCTTTACAATTATTTGTCTTCATTACACTACTTATTTTATTATAGACGCTTTGTGGTATTTTATCTTTATAATATTCTAAAATTTGTTCAATATTTCCTAGTTGTGTATCATCACATTCATTAATAAATGATTCAGATATAGAATTTATATATTTAAAAACATATGTTTTCATTTTATTTACAACATTTGAATACTCAAAATTATCTGAACAACTTTTAACATAGTTTTCATAAGGTGATGTATTATATTCATTTAATTCCACCATTATATTTAAATAATCATATGCTTCACTTAATAATTTAAATTCTTCATTTGTACCTCCTTTATCGGGATGCAACGTTAAAGCACGCGTATGATATATTTTTTTTAATTTAGTATTATCAAGTAAATATAAATCTTTTTTTTTTATATTCATAATATTTAGAGCCAAATTTATATTCATTGTTTTATTTGTATTCATGTATTACGCTTAATAAGTAATAAAAATAATTCTCTAAATGATATATTGGTCTATAATTATTATTAAAATGTTTAAAAAATATAAAACTATTATTTAATATCGTATTTACTTTATCGTTTGAAATATTCTCAAATAATATTTTATTTATCTCATATAAACATGTGTGTATATTTAAGTTACATGTTAATATTTCATAAATACTTTCTCTGACATGTGAGAAATTAATATCATTATTTAATATTAAATTTGCTATGTATTTTGAAATTTTTAATTCATATTGTGGTTCTACTATGTTATTTTCTAATGATTTTAAATTTATATTATTATTAATGTCATATGGGTGTTTTTTTAGTTTTTGTAAAGAGGTTTTATTCGGTATATCATACGATAGAACAATAGAAGAATTTAATATACTGTAAGGTATAAATGATACGGAAGTTGTTAATAATATATATTTAATTGTCACATTTGATAATATATTAGATGCCATATAAGAATAGAATATATCTAATAGTTCATGATGAATATTTTGAAAATTTTTACACAGGATAAACGCAGTTCTATGTTTTCTTATTTCAACTACTTGATTTATTTGGGTTGTAATTTCATACCATAGTAATTTTGAATTACACCCAAGTAATGACATATCTATCTCAAAATGCATATCACTTATAGGAAATATATATTCTTCTTTATTGTATGTAATTGTTAACTTTTTTTCATATTTTAAATTTGGATAATTTGTATATTTTGATATAATTTTAAGTGCTTGACTATACTTACCAATACCCTCTTTTCCATATAATATAATATGAGGTAATTCATCAATATTTTCAGACAATTTTTTATAAATTTCTTCTTTTTTTGAATGTAGATTATATTTATTTATATTATTTATATAATTTTCAAATGTTCTATGTGATAGTATATTCATATATATAATAAAACGAGTTTTTTTTATTATATATTATAACACATTATAATGCAATTAAATTAAGTTTACCAGAGGTTGATTGTTTTTTAACATATTGAATATTATTATCATGTATATTGTTATGACAATCAATGCAAATAGATATTAAATTGGCATTATGGTTTTTATGAAAATCGTTTATATAATTATTATTATTTGCATTTTTTTGATATTGTAAATGATGTATTTCTGCGGCATTATTCGTTTTACATATTTCACATAGTTTCTTTTTTATTTTTTTAGCATTATATGATGATTTGGTAGAATCTAATATATCTTTTTGTTTTAAATAATCTTTTCGTATTTCGTATGCATCTAATAAAAAGTCATCAGGCATCATTAATGATTTACAAACTTCTAATCCATATATACTTTCGCCTGGACCATCTTTTATTTTTCTATCATAAATTAACGAGCCCAACTCGGTATCATAATAAACACTCAGATGTTTCATTTGTAATTTTTTTAAATTATGAACATGGGACATATTTGTAATTTCGTGAAAATGTGTAGCAAATATAAATGAGCTTTCATTATTATGAAGAGTTTTTAATCCAGCAATAAATATACTAATTGCTGAAATATTTTCTGTACCAGAACATAATTCATCGCCTAAAATTAGACTATTCTTGTTTGCCATCTTAATAATCGTTCTTAATTCGCACATTTCAACCGCAAAAGTAGATAACCCTTTAAACATATTATCATTGTTTAATATCCTTGTAAACAATTGTGTATACGGTGAATAAATAAAACTACTAGATGCTGTATAAAATCCAGATTGTGCTAATATAATATTCATACCAATTGATTTTATTAAACTAGTCTTTCCTACGGCATTTGTGCCAAATAAACAAACACCATTTTGATCATTATTACCTAAACTAATATCATTTGATACATATAATTCATTTTGTTGTATATGTTCAATTAATGGATGTCTAATATTTTTAACATCTAAATAAGATTTATCTGATTCGTCATTAATAACAGGTCTACTATAATTAAATTTATTGGCTATATATACTCTATTTTGAAGCATGTCTATATTTGCTATAAATTTAGACAATTCATAAATTATAGTTGAATAATTTTCTAATTCACATAATATTTCTAAATAACAAGATTGAATAATATCTTTTAATTTAATTTTCCCCTTGAAAAATTTATCACATAGATTATTTATTTTGGAATTTTCTATTGTATATTGATTGTTTGCTGCTGTTTTTCGGATACTATATAAATTATTTTTATCTAATGATTTAAATAATTCAGCTCTTTTTTTCGTAGTAACAATATACATACCTGATTTATCAGTAGTATGTATTTTTACATATTCTATCGGTTTCTTTTTATTTTCGGCATTGTTCATAATCTCATTTATATTATTCATAATAGATGATATTTCTTTTTCACATGAATCTAATATTTCTAAATGATCGTCTAAATTACTAAATATACCAGCATTAAAAATATTTACTTCAATGGATTGACTATCTACGTTAGAACAATTATCTAAATTAAATATCCTTTTTATATAATCTCTCAGAGTAGATGAAGATTCTATATTCTTACTAGTAGTATCACTAATCATGTAATTAGATAGTTCATCATCCTTTTCTATATAAGATATAATGTTAGTAGTAGAGAGAAGGTTATTATATAAATCATTAATTGTTTTTGGTGTTATTTTTTTCAATATAATTTGCCTATAACATTTATCAAAATCTTTAAAACCTGTCAATGTTGTTCTAATAAAATCACAAAAATCCGATTTTTTAATACAATGATCTGTTATTTCATATTCTTTATTTAAATATTCTTTATTACTGGAAGGATGTAATAATATTTCTTTTAACTTACGATTACCCATTGCTGTTTTATTATAATTAATAAAATTATATAAGCTTGATAGTTTTTTATTATTATCATCAGAAATGATATTCAACTGGGTTAGACTATGATTTGCAAGAATCAGGTTACCGTCAAATGTTTCTAATTGAGGCATTTGAATATTTTTTATTAAAAATGGATTATGTTCACTTATAAAATTTAATAAAAATGCAAAACTCTGAGATGATATTGTATTTTGTAAAAATAAATTTGAAAATATGTCATAATTTAGATTTTCATATGTATTAGATATAAGTTCTTTTATATATACTTGTTTTTCACATTTCTTTGCTCTTTCTGCAAAAATAGTATTCTCATTTAAATATATAACATGATGTTTGCATTTATCACTTATTAGATTTTGTATGGTTTGTATATGACAAGTCATTTCAGTTGATGGAGAGATTAATAATAATTCAGAAGGTTTATATATAGATATAAATCTTTCTAGATCGTCATAACATGTTGGTAAGCCATTATTTTCACAAGTATATTCATATAATATGGTTTTTCCTGTTAATATATCCACACATGATATGCCGATTAAAAGTTGTTTACCATGTTCGTGAAACCATATACAACAACAGTTATTAGAGAGATTATTATTATTGTTTAAAAAAACAGTCCCTGGCGAATATTTGGCTACCATTTTTCTAATATATTTTGTCCCTTGTTGTTCTTGATCAAATATAACACACGTATATCCCATATCTGTTGTTTTCATTACATATTTATCTAGCGTGTAATCTCTAAATCCGCACATATATACGGGACAATTGTCATATGTTGCTTGTTTATTACTTATATTTAAATCACACATTGATGAAATATCTTCTATTGAACTTCCACAAAATACATTATCTTTTTTAATAGCATATATTTCATAAAATGCACCTACCATTAAAAAAACAATCGTTTTTTCACCATATATATTTTTATATTCTGAGGTTAAATCAATATATTCTTTAACGATAGACATACATATACAAGCCTGTTATCTTTATTATAATTATATATACAATATAGTGATATAAATTGAATTAAACAGTAAGCTATTTATATATGTAACTATGAATATAGCAATACCGATTGAAAAATATAAAAATAATAAATATCTTTTTTTAGATCCAATAGATAATACGATTATAAAAGATAGTTTATTTCATAGAATCATATTATCAAATAATCTAATTTGTATGAATAATATTAATATAAAATTAGATTTATATAATGTATTAATAGAGAAGTATTATAATAAATATAAATGTACAGTTGATGTAATGTCAGATTATTATAGAGAGATAGTAGATATTGAAAAATCAATACTAGACAGCATAAATATAGAATATAAGCATAAGAAATTTAATATAAGTGAACAATTAAATACTGGGTTTATTAGAATATTTTCAAATATAGAATTACAAAATAAGCTATATAATAAATTCTCTATAATATTAAAAATATCTGGTATATGGGAAACATCTGATGAATATGGTATAACTTTTAAATTTTATATATTATAATTTAGATTAATTATTTAAATTATAATATTTACATTCCTGTAAATCCATCTGTTGAAAAATATTTTAGTATAGCATACATGAACATTGTTGATATACCAGCACATGTAGAAAAAAATACAGTAAATGAGCCTAAATTAAATGATTGACATTGTAAATCTTCCACTTTTTTGTTTGCTTTTTCTGGGTTATTACTATATTTAGTCTTACTGGAAGCAATATCATCAAAATAATTTAAATATTTCCATATACATACTAATGCACACATATAAAATAATACATTAATCACCTTTATTACTACAAAAGAATTGGGTATTTCATATTTGGTAGGCTTAAGGATATCTAATTCTATAGAACTTTGTCCAATATGTATTATAAACAGAATAAGAGTAAATACACAAAGAGGCATTATAGGTAACATTGCAAGTATTCTATTCATAAATGTTGGATCTTCTAATCCATTTCCTGGCGCCAATACTGCAGCAGAAAACGCTAACATAAATAATGAAATTGTATATATGCCATATAACATCGCGCTAATTTCTGTATCAGGATTGACAACCGCTAATACAATTGATAAACATGCAGCTAATATTAGAACAAAATTTTTTAAATATGTTGGATCTTTCATTCGTTAATATATACTAATACTTTTTTTTATTTTTCGGTTTACTTTTACTTAACTCAATAAATTTATAAAATAATGATATATCATCAATATTTTTATAATCAAAATCACATTTTTGTAATGAAATAAATGATGGTTTTTTCATGTTACTTGATTTATAGTATAGGTAATTTCCAAATTTACCATTACGTATTGACAAATTCTCATCTATTTGTTTTATAATATTCGGCTGTTCTTCTGAATTATAATTTTGAATAATAGTTATTGCATCGGATATATTTATTTGCGAAAATGGTTTATCTAAAGAAGATAATGAATAATTTTTATCATCATATTGAAAATATGGACCAAATTTACCCTTTTTAATAATAACATTAATGTCTCTAAATGTACCTATATCTTTTTCATTGGAATAATCTAGTATTTGTTCCAGTGTAAATTGTTCAACATTTTGAAAATCAATATTCGGTTTTACTGGTTTAAAAACTACTTTATTATTTTCCTTTGTTTTTACTATAAATCCATTTTTACCATAAATAAGACTATGATTTTCGTCTATTTGTTTTTCCATTTTTTTAGAATCAGTTTCAATATTTGATAAGTAAGTATGAATTTCATTACATATATCATAATAAGTTAAAGTATTATTTGAGATTTTATCTAGTTTTTCTTCCATTTGTGAGGTATAATCATAATTAAATATACTACTATGATTTTCATATAACCATTCACATATGAGTAATCCAATTGATTGTATTACTAATCTCTTTTTCTCTCCACCCACTTCTTTGATTTGTTCTAATTCTTTTATATTTCTATTTTCTAATGTGTATTCTTTGGTTTTTATTTTTTTTGCCGCTATATTCGTAATTTTTACATAACCTCGTGTCTGAATTTTTTCAACTAATGATGAAAATGTGGATGGGCGTCCTATGCCATTCTTTTCTAAAAGTTGTACTAAGTTTGCTTCACTTAAATGAGAACCTACATTTTTATGTTGAACTTTACTATGAAGTTTATTATATTTGACTTCCATATTATCATCTAATTGTTTAAAATAATTAAAATAATTTTGTTCTTCGGTGGGTCCATCCACTATTTTCCATCCAATAAATTCATACATTTTTTCGGTGTAACTATATTCATAATCTAATGGTGCAGTGATAACTGTTTTTAATTTTTTACCATATGCATCCGACATGCAGGATTTAAGTGTGTGATTATATATAAATTGATATACATTTGAATCACGTTTACTACATGTACTGTCTTTACATGTATCCATTTGTATATTCGTAGGTCTAATGGCTTCATGTGCTTCAGCTGAAGTAGATTTCAAAGTTATATTGTCAATAGATGTAGAATTAAAATTCTCGCCATATTTTTCAGTAATAAATGATTCTGTTAAATTAATAAACTCTTTAGAATAACATTTATTATCAGTTCGCATGTAAGTAATATAACCTTTTTCATATAATACTTGACATGATTGCATAATATCTTTTGGTGAATAATGATAATGAGTATTTATAAGTTGTTGAATAGATGAAGTATGCAATGGTAATGGAGGAGCAGTTACAAACCGTACGGGTGTTTTTTTACTATATAAATGAACAAATGATTTGGAAAGTTCAAGAAATTCTAATACGGATTTTTTTGTTAATAATTCTTTATTTAATTCATAATCAAAGTTTTTGGACATAAAATAACCAATCGTTTTATAGGACATCTTCATCTCTTTTTTTTGATTTTCAATATGATTTTCATACACCAAATTTAACGCAGGCGTTTGACAGCGACCGGCTGATAATCCTTGTGTGCGAGAAATATATTTCCATAATAGCGGACTAATCGTAAATCCTACCATCAAATCTAGTACCTGACGTGCTTGTTGAGAATATACTTTATTCATATTAATTATTGTAGGATTTTTTATAGATTGTTGTAATGCCGATTGAGTTATTTCATGAAATATAATTCGCTTTGTATTTAATGGTAGGTCAAAATGATCTAAAATATGCCATCCTATTGCTTCGCCTTCACGGTCATCATCTGTAGCTATAATAACTTCTTTTGATTTATTAATTGCAGTGCGTAATTTTTCTATTTGTGATTTTTTGTCTTCCATGGGTTCAAATGTGATTGCAAATTTGGAATTATAATCAATATTTTTTAATGAATTGCAATTACGAAAGTGACCATATGAGGCCATACACTTATATGGAGAACCTAAATATTGTTCTATTTTTTTACATTTAGCTGGAGATTCTACGATTACCAATATAGACATAATATATATTGAAGGATTATGTTTATACACTTTTTCAATTTTTCACAAAAATATTAACACCACATACATATATTGTGGGTTTTGGCACATTCCAAACAACTTTTCGGGGCTAAAAATAAATAACCGAAAGGATTAGATACATGATTTGGATTGGAATACCCATGTACCTTTTTTAATTTACATATTTTACATTTAAACCTACAAGGACTTATTGTTGTTTCCATATCGTGTATTTTATGTATTTCGCATATATTCATTACTATAATTATATATTTATTTTTATATATATATACATTATATAAATGGAAAGAGGACTAATGATGTTTTTACACTCAGTAATTATTGCAATACTATTATACTTGTTTATGGTATTTTTTCTAAAACAGAAGACAAGTACTGCTGAAAATAGAAGCATATTGATTGGTGCAATTGCATTGGTATACATGATATTATTTGGTCATGGATTACCTACGCGATTGAATAAACATATTCTATGATTGTATTTTATTCGTTTTAGAAACCCTTGAGATTTAATTCCAATTCTATTTTTCATAAAGGTGAAAAAGGACATTTATAAATGTCTATTTTGGATTTTCTAAAAATGAAATGAAAACTAAAACTCAAGGGGTTTCACTTTTAGACCAGAATGATCTAAATTACAAATAAATAATTATACTTTGTTATCATACTTTTTTATTCGTTTATATTTAGGCGATTTATTATGTAAGTATTATATACTTACATAATGACTTACATCCAATCGCCAAAACTCGCCAATAAATTCTATTGTATTCGTTGTGACTATGGTTGCATGAAAAGTAGTGATTTTATAAAACATGAAACCACACGTAAACATAAAAAACTTACAAATACTTACAACCCGTCATCCATTATCGCGACACCATTCCATGTATGTGAATGTGGAAAAAAATATAAACATAGACAAAGTTTAAATAATCATAAAAATAAATGTAAATATCTAGAAAAAGAAGAGGAAGAAAACGAAAAAGAAAAAAAAGAAGCAGCTCCTGATTATAAAGAATTATTATTAGAAGCGATGAAGCAGTTACAAAAACAAAATGAACAATTACAAAAAAAGGATGAACTAGTGTCTGAAGCAATGACACAAATGGCAGACCAACAAAAACAAATAACAGAGATGATACCATTGATTGGTAATAATAATAATAATACTAATAACAATACAACAAATAAATTTAATCTTAATATTTTTTTAAACGAAACCTGTAAAGATGCATTAAACATTAATGATTTTATTGATTCTTTACAATTACAACTGAATGATTTAGATAAAATGAATGAATTGGGATATGTAAATGGGTTAACTCGTATATTTTTGAATGGGTTAAATCAGCTAGACTTAACAAAACGTCCTTTACATTGTAGTGATGCGAAACGTGAAATACTATATGTAAAAGAAAACGATGAATGGGAAAAAGAAGAAAGTAAAACAAAGTTAAATAGTGCAATATCAATTGTTGGACGAAAAACACTCAGACACTTTCCAGAATGGATGGAAAAGCATCCAAATTGCAATGATAATAATTCCAAAGAGAATGAAGAGTATCATACATTAATAAAAAATACGATAACCCAAAATACTGAGGATAATAAGAATAAAGTAGCAAAAAATATCATAAAAGATGTAGTAATAGATAAATAAAATTATTGTAAAAATATTCATTACAATAATTTTATATGATTATAATATATGGTATATAGAACTAAGAAAAAGTATAATTCTAGAAAAATAAAGAATAAAACAAAAAGAAATAAAACAAAAAGAAATAAAACAAAAAGAAAAACAGTTAAACTGGGTGGTCGTCCTCCATCTATATTTAAACCAAAAAACCCAACAAAACCAAAGATAGCATGGTATAATGATAAAAAAAAAACAAAAAGAAAAACAGTTAAACTGTGTGGTCGTCATACATCTATAAATAACAAAAATGGAGGAGGAGATGAACAAACCGTTCCCGCGGACTCTCTTACTTCACCAAAGAAGTCGTGGCTCCCATCCTGGGAAAAGATTAAGAAATTCGGTCAGCACAATGGTTCCCAATTTAAGAAGAAGGCAGCTATAACGGCAAACAAATTGCAATTGAAGTACACTGACTTGGCATCAGACAATTATAGGGGTAGAGTATTTAATATCGCCAATAAAGTTGGTTTATATAACACCACTCATATGGATAAATACTATGATAATACAAAAATAACCCAAGTATGTGATACAACGACACCAGAAACATGTAGATGTACATCTACCGAGAGAAGAGTACAAGATTTATTAAATATGTTAGAAAATCGCGAAATTTGTACGAACTGTGGCAAACAATGTCTAAGAACACAAAAAATATTAGAAAATTACACAAGATTAGCTAATAATGATCCAGGATTGGCAGATTTACAATCTTTACCAATCATGCGGTTTGGGAGACTCCTATATAACAGATCAAAATTTCCTGCTTATTATAAAGGATATATGACACCATCGCGTATTGAAACATATATTAGATATTTATTAGAACAACAACCACAAATAATACAAACTGATGAAAAACTGACGCAGATGCTTAATTATCCTTACCCACCGATGTATCGTTATGATACAAATGGATATATGATATCTACATGTTCTGATATATATAGAGGTACCAAGGCGCCAAAAATTATAGAAAATTGTAATAAAATTTTTAAATATATAAATGATTTAAATAAAAACTTAGATGAAGATCCAAATAATACAAAAATATATATATTATTTGAACATGATAAACTACATAAATTATTATTAGTTGATAAAGATGTTTTTACAAAAAAATATAGATCAGCAATAATTGATATGGAAGTACCAAAGGAGGTCACGCTAGCAAACACCTATGTAGGGGAATTACTTGGCGCAGATACAGTAATTGGGGAGGGGGGAATTACTAGGGACAGTTGGGACAGTGGTAGGGCCACTATAGGTAGTGATATTGATAGGAGCAGTATATACAGTGATAGGAGCAGTATGGACAGTATTGATTATGATCGTTCATCACAGTGACAATATTCACAATAATAGAAAGTCTCTCCATAATGTCCTCCTTCACATTCTTGTATCCATTTATGACCGTTGTTTTTAATAATACATTGTTTATATATTTCGGATTGTATATGTTCTACTTGTCGTTCTATACTTTTTATTTTTTCCATGTATTCATATTTAAGTTCAATTAATTCATCTTTTTGTTGAACTAAATCCTTATCCATATATGTAAATAGTAGATTATATTTATATGATTTAAAAATTTCATATAAATATATATAATGGGGTCGGATAAATATAAACCAGTATTAGTATCACAAATAATGCAAAAATATAGAAATAAAAGACGCGAAGAAAAAAAAGGATTTGTAGAAAAATCAGTAGATAATATTAAATATATTTATAAAAATATTACTAAAAAAATACGAACTATTATAAGTAATGAAACAGAAGATCATGTACACTGATCCTTTTTACAACAGCTAAATTTTTTCTGTATTTTTTCTAATTTAGTTTCGTAATATTTTTTTTCTTCTTCAGTCATAGGTGATGGACATTTCTCATTATATTTAGGTTGATCTGGAAATTTATTCGTTTTTTTACAACATGGTGGAAATACTTTTTCTAAATTATTCCATAAATTTAATACATCATCATAAACATAATTAGTAAATGCTAAAAATGTACCATATCTATGTTTTGAGAAATTAGTATCATGATGACATTTATGTTGTTTATTATTTACGAGTATATTATGTTTGTATAATAACGTTATCAACTGTGGTCGCTCACAATAACTAAAATGTGTATATTTATGATTAATTTCAGGAAGACCAGTAGAAATAAAGATACCTATAAAAATATACATACATGTATAGTATTTTTTCATAGAACAAATAATAATTATTGTTAAATAAATTAAATAATTAAATCTTTTTCCAAATATAAAATCCCAATTAGATTTGCATGTGATTGCACGAGGGTTATAATGATGTAATGTATTGGCTTTTGCTGATTTTGAAAATATAGTAGAATCATAATTTAAATAATTATCTTCAATCCAATGGTTAAATGCGCTAATAAAGTCAGTGATTAATAACCCAATTAATATTAAAATAAATTTATTATACATATAATAAAGGGATAAAAAATATTAATAATATTATTAAATTATAAACTATTTTGCGTTTTGTATTGTTTCCATGATAAATTGGAACCTTTGTTTTTATCGGGTTGAGCATTTTGTTCGTCTAATAAGTCACCTTCACGAACCGCACTGTCTATATATATTTCTTTTAATAATGTACCAATTTTAAATGATGCTGTATGTTGATCAAGTGTACCCTGTTCTATTTGTTCTAAAATTTGTAAAAAGTACCCAAACATGTTTAAATCAATAGTATTTTTTATTACTTTATGATATATATCAGTATAGTTTGTAAATAAAAAATTACATTCTTGTAAACATAGTTTATTAAATTGAGCGGGATCTTTAAGATATAATTCAGTATTCTTTTGTTTTAATATATTAAAATTTATAATATCTTGCTTGATAAGCGCACTATGTTTCAATTCTCTAATTTTATCAGTTTGATCTTCAATGTCGTTCTCATTTATTAATTTTTTTAATAAAACTTTTTGGTTATTATCCATTTATATAACATTAAAAAAAATAGTTTAAGTAATTAAACGAATATATAATTTAAATAAATATTTATTTAAATTATATGTTCAGATATATTGCTGGAAGTAATATAAATCATGCTTTAGACGTAGGTAAAAAATATTTAAATAAAAATAAAAAGCCGATTATTAATTATGCAATAGAGGGAAAAAATAATTATAGGAAAACATACAAAGAGTATAATAATATAATATCTTTATTACCTAAAAATTATTCTATAGCATTAAAATTATCTTCATTTAATTTTGATTCATGGTCTATTAATGATACTATAACCCATGCAGAAAATAAAAATATAAAAGTATTTATTGATGCAGAAAACAATAAAGATAATGAAATATATCAGAATATATCTACAGAATTATTATTAAAACATAGAAATGTTTATAAAACATATCAAATGTATAGGAGGGATTCATTGAATGTATTAATGAGTGATATAATTGAATGTAATAAGAAAAATATTTCATTTTCTGGAAAAATAGTAAGAGGAGCATATTGGAATTCAGAAAAAAACGATGGTCATTTATTTTTAAAAAAAGAGGATACAGATAAATCTTATAATAAAGCAATTAAAAATATTAATAATTTTAATTTTAATACAGTTCCAAAAATAGTATTAGCAACACATAATGAGAAATCAATATATATAGCACAATTATTAAATAAAAATTTATTTGAATTTGCTCATTTGCAAGGTATGAAAGAATGTTATTATGATAATATTTGTAATTCAAGTAATGTATATGTTTATATTCCATACGGTCCGTATAATGAAATGATACCTTATTTGTCTAGAAGATTATACGAAAATATTGATATGTTAAAATATGTAATACGTTAATATAATATAATTCATAAGGATATATTATATTAATTTTTAATAAATATTTTTTTTACGACGTAATTTATTAAGTGTTTGATTTTGTGATACGGCGATTGTATTTTTATTATTACTAGTATTGAAAATATTATTGAAAAATGAACCAAAATGACGTGTATTATTTGTTGAATACATATTTCTTGAATTCATATTTCTTGAATTCATATTTCTTGAATTAGGTACGTCAAACTTTATAAAATTGTTATTTTCATCTGTTTCATTTACATCATTGAATGGATTATCTATATATAATTTATATTTACCACTAGTTAATGTTATAGGGACTTTATATTCAAATTGTTCTTCTTCACCGCCATCTAATTTTCCGTCGTTTAAAGTAACCTCTTTATACTCATCTTTTAATACATCTATATCACCATCATTATCTGTTTTAATGTCAAATGTAATTGTTCCATTCCATCCAGTTGTGGAATCAGGTCCATTATTTTTTATTTTAAATTTAATAACACCATTAATATATTCAATATTAGTAACAACTAAATCTATATCTTTGTCACTGTCACCACCGCCCATATCACCACCGCCCATATCACCACCGCCCATATCACCATCACCATCCATATCACCACCTCCATAATATTGTTTATAATACTCCTCTAATGTATTTGTTTGTTCTAGAGATGCTGTAAAATCTGAATAAAATTTTATTTGATACGTACCGGCGTCATCAATATTTTTTATAAATTGTCCTTCATTAAATAATATCATAAAATAATCACTATCATATTTTACACTATTAAATGTATATTTATATGGAGTCTCATATTTCGTTATTACTTCTTTCCAATTATCATTTTCATCATATGTTACTTTTCCAACAACTTCCATATACCAGTTTTGTTGTAGATTATTTGCAACTTCTTTCCCCTTTTCATTAGTTATACTATAACTCATTAATGAACCTATATTTGTTTCATTATCAATAAAAATACTTAATTCTGCACCAATCTCCCATACACCAATAGCAATATGGTGGTTAGAATTATTTACATAATCATGTATATTAATTTTTTTTGTAAATTTTTCGGTTCCAGATAATTGATTTTCTAAATATTTATCTTTTGATATTTCAACTTTACGTGATGTATAAAATGTAATATTATATTTTCCATAATTTAAATTATGAGACGTATGTGTAGTAAATTCATAATATCCTCCTTCATTATTTACATCATCGTCTATTACATTTATAAATTTAAATAGGATATCATTAATTTTTATGACCCAATTTGTTTTTAATTCATCTGCAAAACTTTTATTAACATAATTTTCTTTTAATACTATGCTATCATTTATATAATTCATTTCACTGATAAAATCAGTTTTATATATCCAAAATTTATTTTTACTGTTTCCAATTTTTATTACATTCATTTCTTTAGTAAAAGCTTCATTTTTACCTATTAATATACCATCATTTATTTCATTATCATACTTTTCTTTACTATCAATATTTCTATCAGTAACAAATGTTATATAATTATTGTTTGGTTTTGTAAATTCGGTACTAATATAAAATTCAATATAATCATTTTTATTTTCAATACTATAAAAAGGATATGTTTTTTGATTTATTTTAAAACACCAATTCGTGGAAAGTTCATTAACAATTGTCCAATTAGTATTATTATTAGGATTAGTTACAGCTTTAATATATTCAATTTCATTAAATAAATCTTTTTCTAATATACTTATTATAGAATATTTAGTTCCATATAAGCTAACATTATAATTATAATTAATAGTAAATGCGTTGATAGTATTACCAGTTTTATTATTAGCGGAGAATTCTTCTATTGAATAATCAAAATATGTATTAATAATTTGTGAAGTAGAAGTTTTTATAAATTTTCCAGCTTCCATAGCTTCAATGTCGCCTAGTTTCCATTTTGTTCCATTATATCTAAATCTAACATTACCATTAAAATAGATAGGTGTATTATTTATTTCATCCATACTTTCTATTATATAATTCCCAATTATAGTATCATCGTTGTTAAGTGGATCAGATTTTTTATAAAAAATAGTAAATTCTTTTTGAAATGAAATATCAGTAGTAGAATATCCAAATTCTTTTAAAATATTTGGTATATAATTTTGATGTGAAACTTTATTAAAATTTATACTATCCTTATTTACTGCATTTATAGAATTATATGTCCATTTCCAACTATTATCGTTACCATTTAAATTAATATGAATATAATAATTATCTTCACCATTTATCTCTTCAGTTAGTGTATCTGTTTGTTTATATACTATATAATCATTACCAAAACTAGTGTCTCGTTTATAAGTACCTAATATTTTATTAGATGTATCTAATAAATCATCTATTTTGTAATATACAGTAAATTCGCCATCGTTATATTCTTTATATGTTAATGAATAATTTGTTAATAAAGTATTTATTTCCTTTTCAATATTTGCACTACTATTTGTAGTAGAAGTAAGATTTTCAATATCAATAGAGTTTTCTATAACCCATTTACCTCTGTAAATAATATAAACATATCCATTGGTATAAATAGGTAAATTATTATTTAAAATATACATAGAATTAATATCATTATTTTTATGAAGTATTGTATATTTTCCTATGGTGTTATCATTTGTTTGATTACTATTTGTAGAATAATAGACAATAAATTCTTTATAATCAAAACTTGGTAATTCTGTTGTAGAATATTCAAAAAGTGTTTCAATAATGTCAATAACATCTTTTCTATCTTTTCCTTTGCCGTTAGGAAGTAGTAGTTCCAGATTTTCCCAAGGATATTGATTGTTAATACTATTATTTGCCCACATCCACCCGCCTCTATCATAATATATATAAAATGGATTAGAAACATCAACTTGTACATATACATAATTTTCATTATACCAATAAGGTGTCTTATTTGTTTCTAATAAGTTATATATTCCTAATTTTTTATTATTTTCATTTATATTATTTTTATTATAATAAACAGTAAATTCAGTTAATTCTGGATATGGGATTCCTTTATATTTATCATAAAATAATGCAATGCCATCATTAATAATGTTTTTATCTTTAAATTCCAATTGTTTTTTTTTTATATATTTTTCACTTCCTTTTATCACTATGGAAATAGTATATTTAAGATTTTTAATTTTTTCATTTTGATTTGCATTTTTAATTATTTCTTTTATTTTAATATTATCATAACTAATATCATAATTTGAAGAATATAAGTATTTAATAAATTCTTTACCTTCATAAATTATTTCATTTTCAATTTTTGTAGTATCAATATTTGATATTTCTATGTTATCTACTAGATCCTCTGATATAAATTTTCTTTTAGTCTTCCAGGTTGCTTTATAATAATGATTTAAATTAAATATATAAGATAATTCACCCTTCTTTTGATTTTGTGTAAATTCTAATACATCATCTTGTGTTGGAATTTTTAATCCATTAGTTTCAATAATTAAAAACGGGAAAGTCATTGCATATGGATTTTCGGTTATTACATTATTATAATCATCTGATTTTACAAATTTAAAATTATAAGTACCTATAGATAAAATCCAATTTTCAATTATTTCATTATATAAATCTTCATTGTTAGTAAATTCTACAAAATTTGAAATTTGATCTTTCATATTTAAAAATCCATCGGTATAAATATCTTCTTTTGGAAATAATCTAATAAAATATTTAAGATCTCTTTCTGTTTTCCAAATATCAAGTAATTGATCATTGTGTTGATAAAAATAATAATTTTTATTATTTAATTTAATAGGATTATACTCATTTAATGTGTTTTTATATATTTTATTCCATTTAACTTTTGTACCATAACGATTTACATCTAGTAAATATTGGTTATGAATACTAAAACCATGTGTATAGTCTTCTATTTTTAAACCATCTTTTAATAGATTATAAACTTCATTATATTTAGCTCCTTCACCTGTAAAATAATCAGTTAAAGCCTTATTCAGTATAGATGGTCTAGAGTTTGGTTGATATAAATTCATATCTGTACAATTATAAAATATATTTGTCCCATTTTCAACTTTTTTAACATCCCACCTAGTTAAATCTTGATTAAAAACAGAACAACCTCCAAACATATTATTAATATTTACCACACTACTTGTACTCCATTCGCTTATATTTTGATTGAATTTCTTACAATTATTAAACATTGATTCCATATTATTTACTTGTGAAACATCAAATGTCAATATATTATTAAAGTTAATTGCATCTTTAAACATATAAGCCATATTAATATATTTAACATCTTCACCATTATTGTAATCTCTTTTTAAGTTTTTAAATTCAATATCTTGATTAAAAGAAGTTGAATTAAGAAACATATTAGAAAAATCTAATACTTTTGATGTGTTCCATATTAATTTTGTATTACCGTTATTATATTTATCACAATTAGAAAACATTCTTGACATATCAGTTACGTTTGATACATTCCACGAATTAAGTGTTTGATTGAACGTTTTACAATTATCAAACATAGCATACATATCAGTAACATTAGATACATCCCATTCGGATAGATCTGTATCAATATCACAATTAGAAAACATTCTTGACATATCAGTTACGTTTGATACATTCCATTTGGATATATTTATCGTATTGGTATTTTTAGATTCCATAAACATATCATGCATATTTGTGACATTTGATACATCCCACTCAGATAGATCTATATCTTTAAGATCTTTATTTTTTAAAAGAGTAGTCATATTAGTAATCTCTCTAGTATTCCAATTTTTTATAGGACCATATTTTTTTATATTGTCTTCCTTATTGTTAAAATAATTGTTTATCGCCGTTTTTATATCTTCGTTATTGTAAAAATAATATTTAAATAAATAATACTTATTGTCATTTGTAATCTTAGTTTCATTTTTATTAAATTTTAAATATTTTGTATTTGTAAATGTAGCTCCTTTAAATATATCTGTAAAATTAGCAACATTTTTAACGTTCCATCTGCTAATATCAATATCAATATTTTTATTTATACTAGAATCTTCATCGTTGGGTATAGCAAATAAATTACTCATATCAGTAACGGATGATGTATCTAATAATTCAATATATTTATAATAAATACTTTTTTCTCTACATCTTAAATACTCATCTACAATATCTTTTAACAATTCGTTAGTAACAATTATTATACCATAAAAGGATATACGATTTTTAATATTTGTTAAGTCTTTTGTTTCTGGATATTTTTCATTCATAGCTAAAGCGTCATGAAACATATCAGTAAAATTTGTAACATTAACTGTGTTCTTCCAATTAGAAATATCTATACTAAGAGATTTTGTATTATTTATTAGCGATGTATTATGGGTATTACGTCTTCCGTGTTTAAATAAATAACTCATGTCACTAATATTTGATGTGTCCCAATTTTCAATAGGACCATATTTGTAATATGTACTATTAATATGAATAATATTACCTTCATTATTAACAAATGATTCATCTACATTTTTTATAGTAGCTGATTTTTTATTATTTATTATTCCGTTCTTTTTGTTAATTCCGTTCTTTTTGTTAATTATTTTTAAAAATTGATTATGATAATTTACGTTTGTATTTACTATTTTATACTGATTGTCTAATGTTTGTAATTCTTTTTTATAAAAATTTCGTATATTATTAAATAATATTGAGTTTTTCAATTTTTCCATAATATTAACTATTTCTTGCCCTACAGTAAATTCTTGATATTTATATTCTTCTATATTATCTATATTTGGTTCAAAAATATACTTATATAAATCATGAACATCTACGTTAATTAATAAATTATATATTTTATTATCGTCATTATTAAGTGTAAATGAATTATTAATTGTCTTACTACTTATCCAATCCTTTAACAATATTTCAATATATTCTTTATTTAACTTTATATAAATATGTTTTGATATGGAAAACAAATTATCAAGTAATCTATTGTTATTTATTGTCCCATAATTAATAATATAACCACTATTTAATAACGATCCATCTATAGTTATAGTTCCATAATTAATAATATAATTTTTATTTAATACAATATGCTTATCACTGTCATTCCCAATTTTAAATGTAAAATCAGGCGGAATTATGAGAACCTTATTTTCATTAATTATAACTTCCTCTCTAGAAAAATTAGTTACTTCTCTGTTGGTTTGAATAGTTTTGTCACTTATTTCCAAATTTAGTGGAAAATAATTCATTACTATTGTTTTTTCATCACTTTTAATATTTATATCTCCAAATACATTATCTATTATTTTAATTTTAAACTGAAAAATTCCATAATATTGAGAATATAGTGGAATATCAAAACTTCCTATTAAATTATGCCAAAACTGATTTCTATTTTCTTCTAATATTTTTTCTCTAAACGAAGTTATTTCATATGTTATTACTTTATTTAAATCATCTATTATATTATTAACTAACACTGTATTTTGTAATTGATTATTAATCTCATCCTTTTCATTATCGGTTAAGTCATTGGTTAAGTCATTGGTTAAGTCGTTGGTTAAGTCAACATTTAATTGTTTATTAATTTCTGTAATTTGCGAGTCTATTAATTTATTATTTGATAAATATAAATCTTTTATTTTATTAATATCTCCAAGAGTAAATGTATTAGATTCCATAATAGTTAATATTTCTTGAGCCATGTTATATGTAAAAGTATTTTTTTTTAATTCACGTTCAATAACATCAAACTGTACGCTATGTATTCTATGGCCCACACCATACTTCTCGCCGAGATAAGTTGTAATATTATTATCTTTGGAAAAATCATTATCCGAGTCGGCAGTGTCTGCTGTTATCATATCATAATCTTTATCAGTATCAGTATCAACATTATTTTTATATATTAGCGTATTTATTTTTTTGTTATGCTTAGAAAATACGTGATTTACTGCCTCTAATTGTTTGTCTGTTAATTGTGAATTAGTGGATAATACATCATTTATCTCAGTTATGTAATCTTCTGGTAACTCTTTACTATCGTATGAATCAGCACGATTTAATATGTCTTTTATTTTTGTTTTGTCGTCGGTGTCAATTTTTGTTTGTATTCTACCAAATATATCGGTTATATTATCATCCGTCACTTCTTTACTGTTTACTAGTATATTATGTAGTGCAACTTGTTCGTTATAATACATTATTGACTCTAGATGATGTGGTAGTAATATTTCTTGAATATTATCTATTTGT
>Ga0209533_1000266_pt1 | contig 50902 bp, 49 predicted proteins | sample COG_04_FD_184748 | JGI IMG/M metagenome (GOLD analysis project Ga0209533, IMG submission 184748) | Pelagic Microbial community sample from North Sea - COGITO 998_met_04 (SPAdes) (version 2) | ecosystem: Environmental > Aquatic > Marine > Neritic zone/Coastal water | place: Helgoland, sampling...
AGATTGTATTTGTAAATTTAAAATGACTTGTGGAAATATATCATTGTCAATACGAGTATTTTATCTCAATGGCCTTTATCTTTTAACAATTCTATTGTCATCTATTTCCATTGGTGTCATTAGTCCAATGAAATGGGTTAACAATACAGACCTTCCACAAAAATCAGCTGGTTCTGATGGTATAGAATACTTCACATTCCCACGGTACCAGTCTTGCAAATTGAACGGCAATACAACAGCCATGACGGAAAAAGGAACATGCATTAAATTTGACGTAACTTCGTATGAACCCGATGGAGACGGGGGGTACGTTTTGAACGTGCCACCGTTTAGTCGTGCGGACCACTCTGCCGCCATTGTACTGGAAACAATTTTCGTCCTCTCCATTATCATTTTGTTAGCAAATATAGCATTATTTATCTGTTCCGTATTTTACCACTTTACAATGTGCTTGGGTCGCCAAAAAATGTTAGAGATAAGACCCATATTCTCTCTTATAAATATTGGTCTCTTCGCGGGTCTGGTAGGACGGCTCAATGGTGTTAAAGATATCAGCGCGGACTACAACGTCGAACACAATGTATATTTTGAAAATTACAATTTGGTGTCGATAGCTATTGCGGGCCTAGTTATCCATGTAGTTGACATTGTATGTGCCAACCTTGCCGTGTACAAGTTCTTTAAATCCGACAAATGTTTTAATTAATTACATTATTTTTTATACCAATGCCAAAAATATTTCTCCAATTCCCTCCAACCAGAATGTCTCCCCTGAACTGTTTTTGACTTGGATGGACCCGATGGAGCTTGGTTGAATTAATCATTAACCTGCTGGACCTGCGGGTACAAAACCATAGCTTGACTGTACGTCAAGATACCCTTTACATTACATATAGCTACACTTCCTGAAGGTTCCCATCCTTCGGCAATTAACCCTTGGACCCTATACGCTAACATAATCTCATTTCTAACTGATGGATTAGAATCATACATGTTTGCCAAGAATCGCCCCTTCCATTCTGTAATTATTTGGTAATCGGTTATTTGATTTGAGGACATTTTGAAATGACATATATACAGTTAAGTACTTAAATAGTGTCAAATAATTAATCAAATTTTTTGGACCAAATTTGATATTCCAATCCGGCCAACTTGAACGTAACTTACAGTGGTGGGATGTGCGACAACACTCTCGATTTTTCCCATTATTAACGACGATGACTTTATGCTTTATAGTTCCAAACCATTGCTGTCATAGTCCCTTGATATCGTCCACTCTTTATTGTGATTTTTCGTCCTTACAACTGAGCGTACCTCGTTTGATTTCGCATCCTCTTCCAACAACACGGTACAAACATTCCAATGGACGAAGCAACCACATTCAAATAAAAGACCAGCGTCACGGCATCATTATATACATTTAGTATCGAGCACATCAGGAACAATCCCACAGTGAATGAGAGCAACCATAAGATTGAGATGACTTCCGGCACATATTTAATTTTATAAAAGACCCACCAGATTCCCAAATGATAAGCGTTGAACAACAAACATGAAAAAAGGAGTTCCCAATTCACGTGGATGACATTGACCGAGTCCGACCCCGCCGTACACCCATGTAAAAAGCCACCCAATGCACACAGAGCCAAGACCATCCGAATACAGGCCAAGTCATTCCCACGCGTCGGTTCTTCAACATCATTCATTTCTTCATCACCGACCACCTTCGGTTGATAATTGTGTTTGTACACAGCCCGACATATTTCACACGACCGGTTCTGACTAATATCCATCCATTTTTCGAGACATTCCTGATGCACATACCGACACGACCCCGAACAGTCACACACCTCCATTAAATTCCCCGAATCCCCCCCTTCCAGACAGATTCGACACGACATATGAACTCCCCCACTTCCATATATATAGCACCATTCACTTTTGCAAGAATCCACCCTCCCACCTCCACATTGCTACAGGTCTCAACATACTTGCACCTACACCAGTTACCAAAACACTACCACTGGCTATCGATGCGTTTTTTATAATATCCATTTAGATGTAAAAGAGATGTTATAATGTTATATACTTGTACAAGAATTATGTCGAAACACTGCAGATGGTGTACATGAAAAGGAAGAGACATTATAATATTCCGTAAATCGTCAGCCAATGCCACGTCAAAAAGGTGTTCCAGGAGGAGGATGATTATGCCGCATTACATCTGAATCAAACCATTTTGTCTACTGCATCTCAGACATACATTCTGGATGTGTGAGTGGCGACATTGCACCGTGGGCTGGTACAAAGATGGATGGCAGCGACGTTACCACTCAAATCATGATTGTCAATTGCAACGAGTACCAACTCTAGGCGGTGTTCAAACTGCGTTAATAATTATTTAGTATATAATACACCATGAGCAGACAAATGAAATTGGTATTATTTTTATATTTATTACATACGTGTTTGGCAGAAGGTGAATTGTCAGAAAAAAACAGTAATAACGGATGGTTTGTTTTGTTCGTTTTCTTGGGCGCCATCTTGTTCGTTGTCGTCTTGAATTCTTATGCAACCGGAGCCTTCGAAAAAATGTATGCAGATAAACCTGTACAAACTGCTGGGCAAGAAGAAGAAAAGGAGGAGCTCGTTCACGCTGAACAGTTGAACTTTTAAGTTACAGGGTCAACGACAGTGACAGGTTTTTTTTTGTCACATCTGCACTAAAAATGTTGTTGTACCACGTCTGGAACAGGAGTAGTATTTGTGCATACATAATGAAAAAGAACATGAAAATCGCGAGTCGCATTTAAATTTCAAAAGTGGTCGCCATCACCACTCTCCGCAACGTCCAATTGTACAGCCATTGTTCCAGATGCACCATCGCAACCACCGAAGCCAATGCCACCGCCGCGATGGCGCCCCGACTTTCCAAGAGCCAATCATAACAAAGCCATGGCGAGACATCTATCAAACACGCGACCACCACCGTCCATGCCACACAGAGACCGATTTGCAACAGATACAAATGAACCGCGCACGGCGTCTCTTCAATCCCCAACAGAATGGCCTCTCTTACAAACTGTTTGTGTCGGACCGAAACGGACCAAACGGATTGGCACAACACCGCGACAACAGTCATGCAACAATGCATTTGTACATATTGCAATGAATTGTGTGTGCACAGTTTCACACCCGATGCCCGATGTCCCATTTCCACCAACAACCGGTCCACCCACCAGGATAACAGACAGATTCCCACACATGGCACGGTTGAAGAGACAAAAGCATAATATTTACGAACTATCATTGTGCACAATTAAAGAAAGCAATTTGATATTATATAGCTGTTTCTACTTTCATCACTATTCGTTTGAAAGCTTGTTCAACTCTTCTTTGTATCTCTGTTTGTCCACCTCCGCCATTTCCACATATTTCTTTTTCACACTCTCGTCCGTCGCTCTCCAAGCGACAGCGACATCCGTCATCAACTCTCTTGGCGATTTCTCCGGATACTTCTCAGCGACCGACTGCCGCACATCTCTCATAAAAAACGCATAGGACGACCGCGGACGTTTTAACTTGTACGGCGGCACATATGATTCCATTTCACTTTTGTATCTGGCACGGTCTTTTGCCGACAACTCTTCATATTTACTTTTATCAGTGACATTTTTCCACAAACCTGCAATGTAGCGAGACTGTTCAATTAAAGACATTTTCCTTCCCTCTTCTTTCAACACATTTCTCTGTTCACACGCATAATACAAAAACGGAGTCATTGCGCGCTTGGGCCGGGCGGGGTCACGTTTTTTCTTTCTTTTACGAGGTTGGACCATTTTGAATAACAAGACGGAGTTCAACTATATAGTTTAATTGTGTTATCAAAAATGGATTTCGACCCCGCGGAATTAGGCCGGTACCATGCGCCACTCGACGATTTTCATTTGTTCTATCTCCGATATCAGTGTCGAGACAATTTGTAAATGCTCGGTTTGGTAGGCGGAGAGTCGGTCCACTTCGTGTCGCAATGACGCCACGGACCAACCGAGTGTGAGTATGATTGCAAATAACACTGTTTTCAGTGCCGTATTGAACCAGGTCGACTCGGTGATTTCTTCGTGGGAATGTTCGGGGGTCTGTGGGTATCTATTTTGAAGGGAGTCGAGTCGGTTGCCATCGTCACGCTCATATGTGGACGAGCCGGTGGGAGGTTCGTCCAAGTCGGAGTTGTCGTCAATGATTTCGTTCGAGCTCTCTACTTTTTGAAATGCCATTTGGTATTTAGTCAGGTGAGTGTTTATAGTCAATGTCGTCCAAGGCGTCGGGTGATGAACGGATTCGTGGAGGATGATTTTCAAAAAGCAATAGCGGGTCGCCTTCGCAAGCCTTTGCCATTGGACGGGTTGATTCTGGACAAAGTGGAGACGGCGACTGGCAGTACCGTCTCTTTCTTTCGGTCATTGTTGACGGGTGGTGCTCGGTAACTCTGAACCGGCACACACAACAATGCAATGCCGATGACGCACATGACCGACTGAATGACGGAGGACAAATGGACCAATGACTGGGACACCGTCAGAATCAAGAACCCGTTCGATAACAGAGCCACCATCGAAAGAAGAATGAGGAACACATTTTCGCCAGAATGTGCTAAAAAAATCAACATTGGATACGCAACAATGGATGGCGATGCGACGACGGTCCACTCCGAATCGAAAAACAGAGTCAGATTAGAGACGACCGCGAACGGCATTGCCCACGCGTACAAAATGCGCATTCTTTGTGTGGACGAAGCCACAAACAATGGCAGACGGACGACTAAATAGATATTCCAGACTTGATACAGGTCAATGGAGCATTGCAAAAGAACCATCGCCAGAACCAGAACACTGCCCGGCACTGTTGTCAAACAACCGGATTTATTCAAACATCGCATTGTAGAGACCATGCCCAGAGTCAGGACAAAGGAGTCTAAAATAGTGGCGAGTAGGACAACGAGAGCGGCGGCATACCAGGCGGCTTTGGAGGGCACGATTGATGCCAGCAATAAGAGTCCGTACAACCCGTAGTTGATTTCTAGCAGGAGGATTGCTCTTTGAACCGAGTCCGAGACTGAGAATCGCATGGATTGAATGCCAATGGAGAGGAACAGGACCAATACGATTCGAAGGCGGATGTTGTTTTGAATTGTCGCCGAATTGGTCGAGACATTGATTGAGACAGGCATTCTTTGTTCAAAAGCAGGACGACTTTATACTCCATCAGTGTCCAAATGTGATTCGATTGAGCGGGAGACGATTCGATGCAGCGCCACCGTGACTTGACACTATCCATGATAACACATCCATGATAACACATTCTCTCACATCTCTTCACGAAGACACTTTCAAACGACACGGGGTTGCCGATTTGCTCCGGGATGGACCCGCACCAGTCCCACAATCATGACTTGCACTTGCATCAGCAGCAACCACAGAAAGAGGAAAGTAGGCACAATCGCAGACAAAGAAATCAACATCCCAATCACTGCCAACACCAAATTGCACAAGCACCACAAAGCAATGAGAGGTTCTGAATGAATGTGAACTACAAAAACGGGCACGAATGCCTGCCACGATATCAACGACACTATCGAGACGACCCACGCATGCACGTTCCTCTGCATCAACATGGGTATTTGTGACCCCATCAACAAAAACGGCACAGCCACCAACAAGCAATGCGGCATGACGACTTTCATGGGTGTCATCCGGTACCAGGTGGCGGAACGAACAACCGGACACCACAACACAATCGATACATTCGGTCCAAAAGCAACAAATCTTCCCACCAAAAAAGACCACATCAGAACGGACAAAACGAAAGCGAACCTCATTGCTATCAAACAGCAAATCGAGATACATGAAAAACAACTCCATAAGTACGTTCATTCACACAAAAGGAACCCGGTTCCCTCTTCCAAAAAACAAGATATTTTACTCATATTTGACTATATAAGTGTTTTCCAACCGTTTCAATCCCACACCGGTTGTATCAAATGACTACTCATTGGAATGAATTTTCTCTTACAACTGAGCCAAGTGCCAAACGCTTCAAGAATGTGGCTGGCGAGGCGGTCCAAGGCACAAAGCAACTCTCCTCCGCCCCTGCCAGTGCTTCTTCTTCCACTACCACTGAGAGCTCGACCCAAGGTCCAAGCACCAATTACGAATTCGAATCGCTGAGTGGTAGTGTGAACACAGAACCGTGTTTCGAAAATACACCGGATTTGCTTCAAAACAATAGCTCCTCGCCCGAATCCTCTTCTTTGATGGTTGCGGAAACCAATTTTTTCAATCAGCGCAATCAGGACTACTGGCATCGCACGGACTTGTCTCATTTGCGACCGTACGACTTTCCATACGTGCGGGCACTGTTGCAACAACCCGCGTGCGACACCCTCTCCCCCGAAGACATCAAACACGACGAGCACGTCCGGACGACCATTCAGGTGGTGACTCGCTCCTACGAGGAAAAATATCTTCGGGAACCAATGCAAAAAGAGAGAGCGTGCATCATGGGAGACCAGTGTCAGGGGTTGCACTTGCCCTATGTGGGTGACAATGCCTTCATCCTTCGCGAATTTTTACTGCCAACGGAGGAGGAGGAGTTTGCCCGAACTGGCAAACTGCCGGCGGAGGGTCGTCTTTGTCTGATGTGCAAGCGTTCGGAGATAGCCCGTGCCTTTATTAACATTCGTGCGGATGGCATGGGTGTCAAGAACAATGTCATTTTACAGGACTATCGTAATATTGTGGATGAAGAAGGGGAGTATTGCTTGGAGGATTGTCTGGTCTCGTCCCATGAAATTTTCCAAGGTCTGTTGGACCCAATCGTGCTTCATTTGCGAAACGCCTACCGTCTCAAGGTCAAAGACGGGGTCCGTCATTACGAACAATGGCGCATGAAATATCCCGGTCAAATTGACCATTTTTTAGTGGCGGCGCCCGGGAGTTAAATCTCGGGCGAATCTGCCCATATGAGTTTGAAGACGGATTTACTCGTCAATTGCCCGAGGAGTGTCTGTTGCAGTACTTCTCGGGGTCCAAATATGAGTGGTTGTTCCATGGTTCCTTTTGGGACCGTCTGCAAAGCTCGAGTCCGGCCGCAGTCACCATGCAATGGCGGCCCCCCATTGCCGCCTCTCGCGAAAATAAAGTGGACTCGTTTGTCACAATTATGAATCAAACGATTGAAATCATGGCTACGATTGCATTGCCCAATGCGGTTTCATTTGCCATTCATATTTATTACGATGCGCATGTGCCACTCATGTGTGCTCTCGAAGACGCGACATCGGTGGAACAACTCACTTCCATTTTTCATAAATATTGTCCGGACTCCACCAAAGTCATCCAGGAGTCCAATCTGCCCGACATTGTCAATGAACAACTCGAGTGTTCTTTTTGGAGTGAGAACAAAACAAAAATGAAACCAATTGTCCATCTCATGTGCAAGGCATTGCCACAACGGTGTCAGATACGGAATCTGCGGGAAATCATTTCGAATTATTGTCAGTCGGACGATACTGTCCACGAGTTCATGCGTTCCGCACTCTTGTGTTCGTTGCTTGGGATGTACAAACATTGCAAGAAACGCTTGTGCTGGGACATGCGCAAGGAAATCTTGCGGCGATTGGTCTATCAAAATCCAAATCGTACTCAATTGCAAGAATGGCTCTTTACGAATTATCAACATTTGCTCTTTTACACCATCAAAGAATTTCTGACCTTTTCAATGCCATTAATTCCAGCGTTGTATGACGAATTGCGCAGTACATATAAATGGGAACTGTTTGAGAACACCGTTCGGTCGGCAATGGATACGGCACGGGTGACGATTGAGGCCAATGTTCGGGTGTCGCGTTCCATTCAAGATTGGGTCAGTCGTGTGGAATCGTCGTTAGTGGCGGTCAATAAACAACAATTGAGGAATTTGTATCGGCCTCAACGGCAAACGTTTGCACAGACCGTCATCAGTATTTGTGACAAATTGGATGAAGTGCATCGTCGGGTGGGGGTGTATCAGGCCTTTCCGATTGAATATGTCAAATTGTTGCGAACCATGTCACAAAAAGTGCCAAGGAAGGGGGTCCGAATTGAATGGTTGAAATATTTTAATGTGCAACAACAGGCCATCGATTCGTTGTTATCAATGTACAAACATATGAAACAAAACACTTATCGGTCCGAACTTCGGAAAATTTTGCAAGATTTGCCTCGGTATGATTTTGAAGCCGTTCGAGCCATTTTTGCTGCTTTTCATGAAACACATGCCGCTGTTCGGGTCTTTCAATTGCCACAACATTATTACGAGGCGCAGTGCCGGGCGTTGAGGCGGAGATATGGGGTGTCGGGTGAGGGCGTCTTGGCTGCGCATATTGGTGTGGTCTATGTCTGTCTCTCGTGCAATACGTTTAAAGGATTTGTTGTCAATAAAGATAGCAAAGTGAATAACTTGTTTGCGAATGGTCATTGTAAAATTGTGGTTGACGACGAAACGTTAAAGTGTTATTGTGGGAAACGAAGTGAAAAGTCGGATAGTAAGAAGAGGAAAAGAATTGCGGTGGATGCGTTTTTGGACGATTATGATTTGGAAGAAAATAGAAAACGTCATTTGAAGAAAAATTGGAAGGCTGAAAAAAAAAATGAATTGAATGAACGATGTTCACATACCGAAGTTCTGCAAATAAATATGACCGGTGTCATTTTGCAATTTTATGGGACGCTCTATTTGTTTTGTCCGTCTTGTGGCAATCCTACCACATTTCATCCGGAACAACATGATAAACATGGCTTTACATGTGGGCAGTGTATGAAAGAAGGGACGTTGTATTCGTCGGTCTCGTGCAATATCTGTGGGGTGTATCGGGGGAAGGATACGTGGACGACGGTTCAAACCAAAAATAAAGAGGATGGTGAGGAAACAGTGGCCATTTGTAATGGGTGTTATAAGCCATGGCTTCGGCAGTATGATGGGACCATTCCATTCGAAATTATGCAACAACAGAGAGAAAAATGTAATAAAAAATAATGATGTGTAATATCAACTTCAATTATTGAGCCTACTCTAATATTTCTTGAGAATAACGTCCGAAAAGCACTCGAAAAGACATGGTTTGACAACCTTTTTGGCATCACACTTTACCCGAGAGTGTACAACGTGCGAAAAGATAGAGTCCGAAATGGAGAGCATATTTTGAAACGTCATCAAATCTGAAAAATTGATAGTCTTTACACTGTTCGTTGCTTTGAATATGTTGGGATAATAATCAATGACAGATTAAAAATCCAAAAAGAATTATAAAACGAACCATATTTAGTAATAATGTATTCTATTTGTTAAATGTCCAGTGTCCAAATTGAACAAGAGAGTCGATGGTCGTTGCCGACATCACCAATGACATCGGTCCCGCCCTTTTGGCAAAATGTCAGCAATGAGGAGTATTTTTATTTGTTCACATTCGTTCTTGGTCTTTTCCTGTTTTGTGCACCGACAATACTCTCAAAATTCAAGACGTAAGACCCGACCAGAACTTCTTTCTCTTGCACTGGGCAGTGTCGTCAATAAATCGTCCATTTCCCATCCGGCCTTTTCGACCCGAGCCTTGTCATAGAAACCGGCCGAGACCCATTGAGATAAAGTGGGTGACCAATATCGTTTAATGTCCGACAGTGTAAATCCAAAAGATTTCCAAGTCTCCACATTTGCTCCCATTTGATGCAACAGATTCCAATGAAATCCGAGCTCTATCAGCTGGTGAGTCGTGTACTTTAAAGAAGCCAGTTCGGTGATGGTCATTTTCATCTCCATCATGGCATCGGCATTTAATTCCAAAGCACGGATTTGTTGAGACCAAGAAAATAATTGGAGTTGAGTCGGAGTGATACCCAGACTCACCATCTCTTTCCATTTGAACCCAAACTCCAAAATGTCGGCACTGGTGTAGCGGGAAGATATCTCGGACCAGGTCATGCGCTCGCGAACGGCGTCGGTTGCTTCAAAACCTAAGTGTGCGATGGTGCTCAAACGTTTGTTGTGGGCCATGTGGTCGGCAATGTTGGTCACGACGGGCGTCAATGGTGTCAGGGCTCGGGATATCTTTTGCAATAGTGTTGGATACACGCTTGGTTTTAATTGACGCTCTTTGATTTTGATGAGGGCACTGGCACTGATGGAGATGTTTCGGTCAAGGCCGGTGTCCGGGAGATTGCTTTCGGAGATGTGGCAGGTGGAACAGAGTGACGTGTGGCAGTTGGAGAGGAGACACGACAAGTGAAAGCGGTGCCCACATTCAAAGGTCGCTGTGTTTTTGTCGAGGATGTTCTCATCGCAGAAGGTGCAGTTCATATTAGAAAAAAGACAGGAGCTATTTATAATATAATTTGGATGTTTTATGATTCAGGAGCGGACGACTACCCGTGTTATATTACTACTATCCTCTCTTTTTACTCGTTTTCTTGGGCACACCAGAAGCAGTAGCCTTTGCTTGCTTCACCTCCTTATCCTTCGCCTTGATTTTATCCTTCGCCTTGATTTGAATGACGTTACATCGGTGCAAAACCACATCCACGGGGGCACCAGGCTTTGAGTATGACAATGCAGTCCCCATAATCAACGAGGAGGCCAGTTCAGAACCGACTTGTTTCTTTAATTCTTCATATGGCGTCACAACAAATTGCAACTTTTCGTGTGGGATACCACCTTGCAAAGCACGATTTTTTCGCTTGCCTCTGTCGGCGGGGTTTGGAATATCCGCACAAATAATATCGCCCGGGTACAATGTCCGCGAACCACTGTTGAAGAGCGTGTTCAACCCGGCCACTGTCAAAACAAATCCCTGTTCGTAAACATCGACGTCGGGTTTGAATCCAGTGACCGCAACACCCGCATACTTTATTTTTTGAAGAACAGCCTTTTTCTCAAAGAATCCACCAGCACCCGCACCTAATTCATCCTCATTGCCGATTCTGTTTGCAAATCCGGGAGCAGACGCATTTAATGTAGAGCTAGTACCTTCGAGTCCATTCGCAAAAGAAAAGCAATGCAATTGATGGTCACCATAGCGTCCCACATTGCCACCTTTATTTTGCATTAAAATTTCACCTTCCATGACTTGGAAAGCTTCGTCCGTCCCCACTGCTGGGAAATACGGGTTGACAATATTACCAAATTTGATTTGTTGGTAATGACGAATATCGAAAGCAGCATTAATATCGAAAGAAGTGGGTCGGGCGAAAGGTTTGATACGGCGTCGTTTGGCAGAAGAATACATGTGGTAATTGTAATTAAAGAATGCGATTTATATACCGTTTTTTTGTTATATACGAATGAGGACTTCTATGCGTTCCAACAATTTACATTTCTCCGTCACGGAGTGAGCATCGCTTATTGCGGTGGGAGTGGGTCTCTTCATTGTCACTTGAGAAACGATTCCAACCGGAATCACATACAACATCTCATCATCCATAAAACTATCACAACAATCCATCGTTGCACAGACTTCGATATACGACGTACCCTTTTGGACGGGCTCCCTGATACCATTTGGACCAAAGAATTGCTTTCCCGCGATGGCCTTTCGTTTGTAAAAGCCCAGCCACACCATGTCACCTTTTTTCAAACGGCGGTTGCCATCGGGTTGCCACAATCGAGCGACACGAGAACGACCGCGAACATTCACGTTCAATAAACGTTGCCATTTGGAACCGGTGTCCATGTCATTGTTGAAAATCCCAAAATAATTCCAATGTTTTAAGACGTCATCGATTGTTTTGTATTCTTGTGTGCCGTCCTCTTTCTTCGACGAACGTAAGAGATGATTCAACACTGGAAGATTGGCAACAACGTTGTGAGTGGACGAGGCACGCCCATCGTTGCGTTTCACAAATAAAATATCACCCTCTGAATAATTCTTTTCGAAGCCACGAGTAAATGGTCGCACAAATAATGGGGCACGGGCCGTCGAATTGACCATGACCTCTGGAACGCTGTTGTGCAGTGTCGGGTTTGTTAACGCAGAGACGGATGGTCTTCCACCGTAATCGCGACCAATACCCGGAGACGCATTAAAAGAAAAGGGTGAATTTTGATTGACGGAACCCATTGTAGGTGTACCTTTCATGAAAGAAACAGAAGTCATTTGTGAGAAAAAGGGATACCCTATTTATACTGTCATACTACAGTTGTAGAGCGAACAGTCCTCAGATTGATTATGGGATTCAATCATCCTGTTGTGAGATTCGGTCTGAACCCGGAAGAAACATCCGGTCGTAATGATTCAACGAGAGAGGAGGAACGCGATACAAATAGAGCAATGACCCTACAAATCGAGGTGCGGGACGTCGGAAGGTCTTACAATAGTTCAAATATGATTCCAAGAATTTGTCATGAAAAACTGTATGGTTTAATGCTTTGTGTCTTGGATGCCACCTCCTTACTGAGTGGACCCTTCCAATATTTAATCAAATCCAACTTGTGTTTCGATAAAGCTATCCATTGTTTAATTGAACCGTTATCCACTTTCGTACGCCCTGTCACATTATTACGAGACAATATGTTACATCGCCTCACATGTTTTTGCATCGAATTGACAAAAGAAATTTCAGAACCTATCATCCGCTTCATATTCATACGATGCTTACTAAAATGCGCCTTGCACGTCTCCGCCGTGACTTCGGGAGCATCGATGCCTTGGCGCTCCAGAGGCTCCTTGACATGTGTTCGATATAATTCCGCTTGGAGATTGTAGATTTCATCATCACGAACCTTTCCCACCATCTGACTATCTATTTCCTGCATGCGTTGAATCACGGAATGGGCCTCGCCAGAACCTCCGTCGCCGTATTGGCACAATGCACATTTACAATCATTGCCATGCATATCATCGTCCTCGTCGTCACTAAAATGACACGGTATAAAGTCACCGGGGTCGTCGTCTTCCACCATACCAGTGTTGTCAGCTACTGCTTCAAAATCCAATGCTGGTAGAATATCCATTGAGAAATGGAAATATATCTTAAATACCTCGTTTTAGATGAAACCATCTTTTTAATAAAAATAACATTTTCAGAACATATATTTAGAACAATTCTAATGTATAGATATGGAGGCAGAAGTCGATATGAATTATGTCAGGCGAGGGTGGCAGTCAAATTACTCAATTTGTGAAAATTGTGAAAAAGAAAAGGAAGCCTGGCTCTGAAGCAAGTATGAATCCGAAGCCTCTCAAGCATCCAAAAAAAGACCCTTTGGCATTTAAAGCCAGTTACAGTGCACCCAATTGTTACTTTTCCAATTTTTTTGGCGGGTCTGAATTTACATTCATGTCCAAACGGACACCAAATCCACGACTTTGTCGCTTGTACATTGCACTGCGCGACCGAGAGTGGGACACTCCAAACGGATACAGATATTTTAAAAAATGTCGAGAAAAACTAATCGGCAAAAAAATCTACAAAGAAAAATACAGAGACCCCTACTTCAAGACAACCAAACACAAAGTGGCGGCCGGACTTCTTGCAAAACTTATATCGGGATGCTGGAGGAAAACAATGGTCAAACGCCTGAATTATGTCAATGTATTGGCCAATGAATTATTAGGACCAGTCTCAGAAGGCGATTCCGACATCACACACCATGATTTTTCACACGAATGTTTGGATTCTTCCAAGTGGACCTATCTTAAACAGGACCGACTGAACACAATAGTATGTATTAGGGCAACCAATGTGACTGTCAAAAACGCTTATGTTATTAATGGCTGGTTAATCCGGGACGACACTGTTGAAAACAAAAAAAAATGGATGATGGAAGCATTGGCTGTCAAATACAGCCAACCTTTTTTCAACCAGTTGTTGGAGACCCATGGTGACATGTACGAGGCAAAAGGTGGACGCGACACTGCCACACTGTGGTCTGGAATCACCCAAGAAAAAGACGGTGTGCCAGTCGGTGGACTGCTGCAGTGGTGTTTAAGAGAAACGAGACAATCCAACCGACAAAGCGAGAGCCAAGGCGAGACTATAAAATAACTATAATTGTAGTGTCGAATATTCCATCGACGGCAACGCATTCTTTCCCCAGATATTCTTAACCCAAGTTTTTATCAGTAAAGATAAATCATTAACAAAATGAAATATAACAATAACATAAAAAATAAACCAAAACAATCGCATTTCCCATAATCATCTTCCTTTAAATACATGTACACTTGCACCGGCTACATCATTGTTCAATCAGATATTTTGTAAATCTTCATTGTATTGACTGTAATTGGTTGTGTGAGAAGTAGTTTGGCTCTCGTTCTCTACATTCTCGTTGGAATCCAGTGTAAATAAAGCATCGGCGCTGTACAACAAATGCCATCGCATATACCACAACACATCCAGAACAACATGATGTAACATGAACAAGATGGATGCAATGATTAACAAGGTGTTGTGCTGCAAAGAAACAATCATGATGCCAATCGAGCCTGTACCAGATAAAACCAGAGACAATAAGACACCAGTTGTTTTTTTATCTCTGTGAATTGCATCAGCAGTGAGTGGTGCGCGCAGAAGAGCACCCAGAAAATAAATAGTAAATGCTCCAAAAGTATTTGGGTTTGATGGTAGAAACCATATCCATTGTATTGAGATGTAGATAAATGAGATGAGATTTGTAAGTAGTGCGCAGAATACTATTTGCATAGATATAGCTTTCGTTAGTGATGTTATATCTGCGGAGCCAAACAAGAGAATGTATGTCAACAGTACACCAATATCCATTGTTACAATTAACCATAATAGTTCCAGATTCATTTTAACTTGAGACGGTTGTGAATTTATACCCAATATTGTGAAATAGGATGATACAATACAATTTTAATTTGGAAAAGTCGGTCTCACAATATTGTGAAATGGACGAGACCAGTCATGCAGATTTCTTTTCAAAAGCCTCCGAATAACTTTTCACACCACTCCAGAAAGACAAAGCGATTTGACTACAATTTATTAGAAGTGTCTGAAATGCGGGTGAACTGCCTTTTTATTTTGTTTCATGTGGACCCGCATTTTTTCAAATTCATCTTTATTTTGTTTCATGTGGACCCGTATTTTTTCAAATTCATCTTTATTTTGTTTCATGTGGACCCGCATTTTTTTCATGTGGACCCGCATATTTTCAAATTCTTCTCTGAAATCGATGTCGTCGCACAACCTGGCACTAAACAATGCGTGCAAATCTTTGACTTGCGCTTCGAGTGACGCGATGCGGTCCAACGCGATTTTGAACTGCAAGTCACGAGTTTCCTTGACCAACTTGGACTTGAGAACTCTCAAGTCCTTCACACGGGGATGGAACACTAGAGTTGGAGTTTTCGGGGTTGGAGCTTTGTGTATCAGGTTCGACATTTAGATGACAATCGAATCTTTAAATAGAAGCTTTTTTCTATTCAACAATCGTCGAGGCATATCGGAACAAACAAAAAGGCGCACCCACTTTTCCAACCCGGCATCAGTACAAGATGGAATGCTGTTGCAGATTTCAATTTTATCCAAGATGCAACTCAAGAAGCAAAAGAAAAACAAAAGCAGGTCAAATATATGGACAGACTCCGAAAAGCTCATGATGCAGTCCAAAAAGTTCCAAAAATTGCCAGTATTCATACATATACAAAGGATTAAATATTCCCACAAAAATGCAACATATGATATTTTTGACTATGATTTCAATACATTGTTAAAAGAAAAATGTCATCCCTCAGAAAAGAAATTTTTCGCATCACTCCAGAAAGAAAAAAAGAATATGAAGAATTACAAAAAGGACTAAGAAAAGAGAGTACTCAATTAAAGAGCGTCAAAGCACTAGAAATGAAAGTGAATAAACTCGAAGATATTATACGAGCATTTGAAAACACCCTAACCCATCTCAAGTGGAGCTTATCGGGCATAATATCCGACAACGAAGAACAATATCATCAAATAAATATATTACAAAAGCAACTTGAACAAAAGCAACTTGAACAATAGCAATTTCAATTCACATTCTGCTCCAATCTTTTTTTCTCTCTATACTCCTTCATATAATGTTTTTGACACAATTGCCTAGAAAAGACTTTTGAATCGCATCGAATGCAAGTTCTGGTTGTATAATGATAAAAGCACTTGCGACCAATGTACACCGACTGTTGACAAGATTCACACCGGACCCGCTCCACAAACTCTTTTTTCCGATAATGACGAGCACAGACTTGTCTGCAAAAAGAAACACGATGACAGAGAGGCCACGCACACGGCACTTTAAAAGCTCGAAAGTGACCTCGACACAACGTCAAAGAAAAGACGGGTCGTTGGCACCGACGCCAAGTGCAATGATAAGCATTCATTTATAATTAATTGATTTGTATACATTTAAATAGTTTCCTACGCTTTCTCTTCTACAGCGGCTGGGAATTGATAACTCATTTGCAATTCCACACAAACTTTGTACAAACCACTATCACCATCCGGATGAGAATCGGAGTAATGAGCGGTTGGCTTGCTATGGAACTTCGCTCGAACATCATTCAAATTGGTAAATGGCATCCGTGCAAGGACATGCGATTTCAAATCACTGACAACACGGTCAAAGACATGAGCCGGGACTTGCACATATTTACCATTAAATCGAGCTTCACTATCCACATTAATTCCAAGTTGTTCCCAATTTTGTCGAATGACATTAAGAACGACATGGTCTTGCGAGACCAAATAGTATTGTTCACCTGGAAAAGCGACAACTCCATCGAACAAATTCTTGGCATCATAGTTCCCATACTGTTGGATGTAACGGTCCGTTGCAATTTCGTTGGGCTCGTAGACACTCAATTCCGAACGCGACTTTTCATACGGCATGACTGCAAGCAGGTTACGATATCCTTCGTCATCTTTCGACGTGGCCATGGAGCCAAAGTCGGTTTCCGTCGGCGTGTGCAACCAACCATTATTATTTTTGATGGACGGTTCTTTCGTGGAAGAATTGTACAAGTTCAGAGCAAAAGTCACTGGTTCGGAGCAATCGGAATAGATAGATTTGACAGTAATGGAGGTCAAAATACCTTTCGTCACATCCACTTCTTCAGATGCGTTGTGAAAGACATGTGAAGCATTCGCAAGTTGGATAATGACCCCGTCTTGCATTTGCTGAGCAGTGGCATTGGCTTCAAACACCACCCGCGTGGTGTGCAATTCTTTTTCTTGGTCCACTGCGGGAGCAAAGGTGGAGAGTTCAGCAACGGAAGGGATAGAGGACGATTCTAGCATTTGTTTGGTCTCGTCATTTGGATGTTGGATTTTGGACATGTTATTTACTATTCGGTCAGCCTTTATATAATGAACAAAAGTTAAATCGTGCAGTACTTCTTAAGATACGATTATGTTGATTTCAAATAGCTTCTCACATTGGATGCCATAACGCATGTTTCGAACACTTCGAGAAGCGTTGAACAACCGTGGTGGCAATGATATCATTGTGGCGGAGGACCTTTCTTCCTCGGGTCAAAAGCACTTTATTGTGGGCAGTCCCGACAAATTGAATGCTCTATACTCCACCCTCACCACTCGCCACTGGTACGAATGTTTAGTCGAACAGAAAGCATCACGCCTTTTTTTGGATGTCGAGTCCACTACCACTGTTGACATTGCAACAATTGTACATTTTTTCCGCACTGTCGTCCGTCTCATGTTTCACATTGATGGCACTTTTGAAGTGATGAACTCTTGCAGTCCAGAAAAATACTCTTGGCACGTCATTTGTACAAATCTTTATTTCCGAAACATTTACCATGTGGGTGCGTTTGTGCGGCGCACCGTTCTGGCCATGGCCATGTCATCGGACGATTCCGCCAAAGGCTGCCTCCATGCCATCGACACCGCCGTCTACACCAAAAATAGAATGTTCCGAGTGAATGGCTCCACCAAATACGGCTCCTCGCGACAATTACAACATCCTCTGCCCTGGACAGCACTCTTGATTCAAACACCACCTTCGAATGAAATCCAGGACTGTCTTGAAATAGATTCCTCCACACCCGTGTCCACGTCGGCGTCCCCGTTTGACCTCTTCCGATGTGACCCACACACCAACACCTGGCATGCACAAGAACACCGACTACGCCGCGACTTTGCTCGAGTCGAGACCTCTTGTTCACTTCTTCGTCCAATCTTGGATTGGTTGGACACCACTCTGGACACGAAGATTCAACGCCACAAATTGTCAATGACCGCAAATGGCATTTACATTGTCCCCACCAACTCGACCAAGTGTGCGATAGCGAAGCGATGTCATCGTGGAAACAATATCTGGTTGTCCATTAACATTCATAGGAAAAGGGTGAATCAAAAATGTCACGACGAAGAATGTGCGCACAAGAGTAGTCCCATCTCCGTTCCGAACGAGCTCTGGAATTTGTGGGATGGAGCGTGGCATCAAACAGTGGTGGAGCTCAAGCAGTAGTCCGACGGAAACCGTGCTTGAGTCTCGATAGTAGTCCAGCATCAGTAACAAAAAAACCCTATATAATATGTACTGTGATAAACAAAATGTCAATTCAAGTCATCCAATCTCAAACGACTACCTTCAATGCGGTGGAGGAACAAGCACTCCAAACAGTCCTGGCACGTTTGGAACAACAAAAGGACTCGGTCAAAAGTGTTCAAGTGCTGGAGAACTTTTCGATTGACTTTGACACCGCTTTGCAAATGGACGCGCCTCTGATTACAAAGGGACTGGTCGTTTGTGTGGAACCGGACTACAAGCTGGGTCGTGAAGACATGAGCTGGTTTCATCCAATGGTGGGTCGGGGTCGTTCTGTGTATCTGGTCGCGGCGGCTGTGAAGAAGAGCGCACTTCAAGGAGTGACATTTGAAACACATGGTTCGTTGGTCGGTGAGTTCACCACATCTCGCCCGGACGAATTTGGGTGTGAGGAGGTGTCTCATCATGTCATTGTTGACACGGCGCCCGATTTGAAACAAATGTATGCGAAATGGTTGGATGCGGGTGTCACGGCGGGCGAGCTGGCAACGGAATGGAAGCGTACCTCTTTTGGTGAGGTGAAGTCCATTTCTTCGCATGGTGAACAACATCGCGATTCGTTGCTGAAGGTCAAGAAGAGAAACACGATTTATTCGGATACAGTCAATGATGTCTTGACTGATATGAGTCACATCTATTTTACAAATAATTGTGTCAAACATTCGGAGACAATCTTGATGAAATCTTCCGGGTTGGGTGGCTACCGCATGTATGAGAGCAGCTCCGCCAAGAATCGTTTTTATCCCGCTTCGTTGGGAATGGCATCCGCGTTCTATTCCTGGCAACAGATGAACCAGAAAAATATTGCACGCATTGAGACGGCGTGTTCTTGGGATGACCAACTCTCTTTTTGCACTCAAGTCATGCGGCAACCATCCATTCGGAACGAACAACTGCGTGGACTGGAGGACCAGTACAATTTGACCGACCCGACTTCTTTGATGATGCGCCAATGTCATTTTTCAGGCTCCGCCTCTTTTGTGGATAAAATGAGACCGGAAATTATTTTCCAATTGACTCCACCAACTGCTTCCAAATTTATTACCGCTCCAATTGACCCATCACATCCAGTGTTTGAAAAATTGGTGAAAAATATTGTTCAAATTGAGGCGGCGACACCGAGCTTCCAATTATTGAATCCGGAATTCGTAAAGGGGGGCCGATTAAATATACCAAGGGAGGTGTACAAACAAATTGTATGAATAAATGTCTCTTACATAATATTATCTAATCTTTTTTTTTGGTTCAATCTATAATTCATTGCCTTCTACATTGGTTCAGTCCAACGATTTCTTCGTGGTCGGCGAACCCGGTGGAGCGCGGCTATCACCATGCGCTGTTCCATGTGGAGTCGGGTATGGGTCCGGTCTTTGTGGTGGCCACTTTTGGCCAGTGTGGAGGAGAGAATCATTCGGATTGCAACAAGACGGGCAAAGAGGGTTTGGTACTGTTCCTTTTCAACATAATCTTTCAATTCTATCGTTCTCTTTGTAAAATTATTGGCAATCATTTGTGCTTCTTTCATGTGACCATATGCATCGGCGGAGAGATGAAGCACACCAGAGATGGCGGGTATTTGTAACCAATCGTGGGCAGCGGCCGTCGTCTCTTTGGAGCAGAGACTCCCACCCGCAAGAAAAGTCTCTGGCTGTGACGCTCGTACTGTGCCATTCCCAGAAGGGTTGGTCATTTTACTGATGCGACGCGCCGAAAAAGCAGAGACTTGCATCAAAAATTTGTAGCAGGGGTCACTTTTGACGCGGGACGACAACTCTTGACGTTTGGCCATCTGCTGCAAAGTGCTTGGACCATCCAATAAATCGGCGCGTTCTTTGATTTTGGCAAGTCGTTCTTCGTCGTCGAGCTCTTCGTCGAGAACGCGCACGGATGTCTCGTTTGGGTGCAGTGATTCGGCCGGAGAAAATGAGAGGGCGTGGTCGTTCCAATTGTCAGCCATTTTGATGAAAATCGATGCTTTTTATACTACTAATCTTTGTGACGGTGACCATGGGTCAAAGTGGGCAGTCTCATTTTTGTAAATAAGATGTCACGTTGGTGGTCCACCCATTTGAAATATATCATCATGCCAAAGGCACCGATGCCTATCAGAAACCAGTGGGCGTTGGACCAAAACCAGTCCAAAATACCCTCGCATCGGCCGTGCCCACATGGGTACCAATCGTTTAAAATGTCGTAAAAGGCGGCGGAAGAGGGTTGTTCGTTGACGATGTGTTCCGCCTTGACACAGAGGTTGAACGTGCCCAATTGTGCTCTTGTAATGGGGTCCGTGCAGACGTCGGAGTTTAAATAGGTCCGTGCTTCCGTGTTCTTGCGGCGGTGATTCACTAAATAAGTGTTGAAATTTCGAATCTGGAGCAAAAAACAGATTGTCAATAAAATGCTTGTTATCCATCGAATGTACATGGTCCGTGATTTAATCTTGCATTGGTGTCTTATACTGCATTGGTCATCTCGGCATTCGAGCCTGATTTGAATCCACTTTGGTGGTCCGCCAATCGCTTGGGATTGTTATCGCAGTCGGTCTGACGACAAGAGTTGAACCAGTTGTTGGGATGGCATTGTTGTCGCTATTCGTTTGAAGGTGACCACCTCGCAATACAGGGTATATACTATCACAAATAAAAGTAAGATGTCATCGAAGTGTGAGAACACATTGCTTCACCCATCCTTTCGAGCAATTGTCTACATCAATGTCTGTTCTTTCTCTGTTTGCTGGATGATTCATTCCGTGTATGGATATGTCTTTTGAATTTGGATGATTCATTCCGTGTCTGGAGATGTCTTTTGATTTTGGATTGTGCTCGGAGGGTAGGCATGTGTCGAGCATTTTCTGAACACTGGAATCAAATGTGAGTCTGGTGCTGTCCGATATGGCGTGGGAATAACTTCGCGGAGAGAGTCTGTCGTTCGAAATGTCATTTGTAAGTTCTCCGTATTTGAATGGGTCAAATAGTAGTATAAGTCTGTGGGTACAACAGAGATGAGATATCTTTGTAATGAGTTTGAAACTGATTTTGCTCCTCTCCTTCGCAATTGTATCGTCGGGATGCCCCAGCAAAAAACAATCCATCGACTGTTTTTATGGCATCGCCGATACAAACTCGGACGGCCGTGTGACCAGAAGTGAATTAAACAATGCCATCATCAAACACCTGCCTTGGTGGCAGTGGAAAGCGTTTGACATATTTGGAGGAATGGACCGGGTCATGAATGATTGCGATATGAATTCGGACGGGACATTGACCGCACATGAGGCGTACGAAATGAACAACACCTGTCTCAATAATTGTTTTAAAAGGTCTGCCGTCGCTCATGTCTTCGATTGCAAATAATCACACTTGTAAGGAGAATATGTGATGGAACGAATGGAGTAGACAGACAAATGCGACACGACCTGTATGGAGCCTCCTTTCCCTCCATCGTTTCTGGTCGCAACTTCTCTAGTAGCGTTTCTATTGATTGCGATACTCATTGCAATGATTAGATGTGTAAGAAGGCGGCGCCGTCAGTCGGTCGGTGTTGAGACCGACATTGATGTGTTTGTTTGAGAATGAATTCCGTCTCTTCTGAAGTATTCGGAAACTGGGCACTATATAAGTGCATCCGAATTGCACATTACATGGCTTCAGTTCTGGACAAAGCCAAAAATTCCGCATTCGGAAAGAAACTTCAATCCAACAAATTAGAAACGAATATTAATTACGTCCGCGCCGTTGTCAGCTTTTTGACATACATTTTCGCACTGAGCACTCTTATCGTTTTCGGTCAAATGATGGACTATGCCAATTTCCCAGGCTCGAATATACAATTTCAAAATGTCTCACAGAACTATGCTTTGAAAGCCAGCACCTGTTCCAATTTCCGACCAATCACCAACGGCGATACCAATAAAGTCTGTGGAAGTGTCCAAGACGAGACACCAACCGCTATCGACATTCTCACCGGTGGAAACTCCGCGCCCGCGACTGAGATTGCTCATGGATGGCTGGTCGTCCCACCCTGTGCGAAGAGTCTTGTGTCTGGCCAACCCAAAGGTGATTGCTCACCATTTAGCAATGGCTCGGCCGTGGCGGTACTGGGTGGATTGACATTTGTGTTGTTAGCATTGGGCGCTGGATTTTTTGGATTGCACACCGCAATCATTGACAACGACACCAAAAAGAAGAGTGGGTGGCGAAGGGCATTCTTTTATCTGAACCTGGTCTGGGCGGTGTTGTCGTTCGCACTGTCCATGTGGGCGGCCATCGCTTGGGTCGGAATGTGTGACAAACTGGACACGGGTCTCGGTCGATTTCTGGACGGTCCTGTCGCATCGTGCGCGACGCAATTTTGTACGATGTCATTTGAATCGTTCACCGTCTCTTTCGTCACTGCGATTGTGGTTGCATGCATCCCAAACTTGTTAATCCTGACCGAATTTTGTGGTGTTGCAAGTGTCGCTTCCAAAAAAGAAGTGGAAAAGGACTCGCTCATCTGAAACAATACTCGACGACTCCAACCATAAATCAATATTAATTTTTAAATTCTATTTCCTCCTCTACTACTACCAGCCTACCAGTCCAACTCATTCATCCACCTTTTTGAATGAAAAGATTGGTTGCAACATCACTATTGATAACAGACCCGAGAACAAGAACATGTTGCCAATGAGAAACATCCACAGCCCATAAATCCAATCCTCTTTCAAACACGTCATTTTTTGATATGCTTTGTCAAACGACATATATATATTCCATTCCTCACATGAAACAAATGAGTTTTTTTACAGACCCCGCACAAAAACGCCTCGTATTAAAACCCATTCAACATCCCATTTTATGGGACGTCTTCAAACAGCAACAATCGGTCCTCTGGACGACCGAAGAAATCGACTGGTCCAATGATTTGAAAGATTGGAACACTTTGGAACCGGAAGCACAAGATTTCATTCTCCACATCATTGCTTTTTTTGCCTCGTCCGACACGTTAGTCATTGACAATATCATGGACCAATTCATGTCCGAAGTACAAGTGGCCGAATGTCGTGCCTTTTACACCCTTCAATCATTTGTCGAGACCATCCACTCCGAAACGTACTCACTCGCTCTTGAAAAATTCGCACCCCCTCATCGACAGGAGCAACTGTTCAATGCCATCTCCAACGAACCAACCATCAAAGCGAAGGGCGACTTTGCACAAAAGTACATGAATCCACAGCGTCCATTTGCAGAACGTCTTTGGGCCTTTTGCATCTTCGAGGGGGTTCTCTTTTCAGCATCGTTTGCCAGTCTTTACTGGCTCCGAACCAAGGACAAATGCAAAGGACTGACCTTTTCAAACGAACTCATTCAACGAGACGAGGGCTTGCATGCCAAATTTGCCATCGAGATGTTAAACATGCTCCCTCCCGAAGAGAATCTTACGGAAGAATCGGCGCATCAAATCTTGAAAGAGGCCGTCGCATTGGAGGAAGCTTTTGTCCGCGCCGCACTGCCCCAAACATTGACCGGATTGAATGCGGCACAGATGATTGAATACGTCCAACACGTCGCGGACCGACTGCTCTCCATGTTGGATGCGCAGTACACCCCGATTTGGTCCGCCAAGCAACCTCTCGTCTTCATGGACATGATTTCAATTGATGCAAAGACCAATTTTTTCGAAAGACGTGTGTCCGAATATCAATTGGCACATGTAGGCAAAAACGACTCCGATACCAAATGTTTTTCACTCGAGGCTGATTTCTAAATGTACATGTGCCACAAAAGAATGGTTGTAGAAAAATTCAAAGGGAATCAAGTCGAATTATGAATTCGATGGTTCAATAAAAATCCATATTCTACACATATATTTATATTTTTTTCATAAATATAAAAGGCACCAAACAACGTGAAATGGCAATGGCCCACGTTGACCGCTTAACACATTATTTAAAAAATCATTCGAGACTTTTTCCAAAATTAGTACCGGCTCTTAAAAAAATGACAGACTTTGTGGGACACAACGATATCAAGGAGACCGTGTCCAAAATGGTTCTTTATTTTATCGCGCAGTGCTCCAAACAACCGCGACGCTCCAAAAGAAAGCGAACCAAAGTGCAGCGCAAAGTCAAACGCCGACGGACCTTTTCAACGGCCACGTCCGATGACGAAGATGAGGACGATGTGGATTACGACCCCGATGCGATGGAGACCGATTCCGCTAAAATGGCACTCATCGCATTGTTGACACATACTTTGCAAACGGGGGAGGGTGATTCTTCGGACGAGGAGGAGCAGGAAGAGCCACCCTTTGTCAAATCGTGTCGAGAAAAACTCAATCTTTTGAATGGACACTTTGTGCACACACTGTTGCTTGGAAAACCGGGCTCGGGCAAAACGACATTTGCTTCTTTGCTCGTCGATGTCTGGGACGCATTGGGAATCATTGACAAAAGCAGATTCAAAATCACAAAAAGGTCCGATTGGGTCGGGAAATATCAGGGGCATTCCGTCGCGAAGGCAAAGAAATTAATCGATTCGGCCAAAGGAGGTGTCATTTTCATTGACGAGGCGTACTCGTTGGTCTCGTCGAAAGATGGGGACGATATGTATGGTCGAGAAGTCTTGACTGAAATAGTGGAGGCGATGTCCAATCCGGAGAAACAAGTCATCTTTATTATGGCTGGGTATGAGGCAGATATGAAGCAACTCTTTTCTTTCAATGCTGGGTTGGAAAGACGCTTTGGTTATGTGTATCGTTTTGAAACACCGGCCGCTTCGTTGTTGGAATCCATCTTTATTCAACAGATGTTGGAGTGCAAGTGGAAATTGGCTAAAAAAGAAAGAGGTCAAATGAAAGAGTTTTTTGGTCGAAATCATCAGTGTTTGAAATTTGGTGGTGGCTCGACGAAGCAACTGTTGTTTCATAGTCAACAAAATGCGATTGTGCGTCAATTTCCAAATGCGACGGAGAATGTGTTGCAACTCTGTGATATTGAAGATGGGATGAAGACTTTTTTGCAACACAGTCAAGTGTTTACGCCCGTCAAGCCGCCGAACAGTATGTACTTATAAATAACACTATTTAATGTAGAATCGTTGTTTGAATATTCTTGTTCATGAATCGGGTGCTTTTTCGATTTCGGTCAATGCTGGCCTGGTCCGTCATATTGTGGGCAGAGTTGTTTGTCTATACCATTCTGACGATTGAAAACAAACCAATGTTCCATCGTGCGATGTCGGTTGCTTTCCTTTTCGTCACTGTGTGTCTCTTTCTCGTTTTTATTTCTTGTGGGGACCGTCTGACGGGGAAACTGGAAACGGAGAGTCAGAGAGTTCGGAAGTACCAACAGTTAAAGTCGTGGATATTGTTTGCGGGGTGGGCGGCTCTCATTACCGCTGTTCTTTTTTTAAGGACGATTGAATGGGTCCAATCATCTTTATTCGTTCTTATCTATATCGCCACCACCGCAATTCTTACTTCAATCGTTTGGTGTGTGGTGAGTCGGGCTAAAAATATTTCAGATGCGTCGTGGCATTGGTATGTCTGGTCCATCATTACTTTTGTTGCGGTCGGCAGCTTGTACGGGTATTCGTTTCTGAAAGGGCCTTCGTCAAATGGGACGAGTCCTTTGGCGCCGAGTGTGGTCGAGGAGCAACAGAACGCCGTCGTTGTTGCAATTGGGATTATGGTGGTCTTTGTCAGTGTGCAGGTGGGGTATATCTATTACGTTTGTGTCAATCAGAATCCGGGACATATCCGATGCTTGCATCTGTGTCGTGTCGTGGAAGGCTCCAGTCTTGCTTTGTTTTGGATGATTGCGTGCCTGTTGTATGTGCGTGGTCAGGTCACTTTTGAAGAGTTGGAGGGGTGGGGCGTGCTGACAGAAATTGCTCTGTTGCTCTTCATTTTATTGGATGCGTTTCTCGGGTTTCGAAATGACTCTATAATAGAGTCGGGTTATAACGTCGTAGAAGTGGATGACGTCAATGCTCCATAACTTTGCTTTTGCTCTTGCTTTTATTGTGATTGGGATTGGGGTCCATGTCGTCTTTCAAAATATTAGACAGATTTTTCTTCATTTTTGTAAATTTGTAGTGACTGCATATATCTGGGGAGTGTTGTGGGTGCTGGTTCAAATCAATCAGTTGCCAGAGTGGCAACATCAGTTGTCGGAGTCCGTCTCTCTGTTGGTGAATATGACACGAGTGCAGGTGGGTCGGATGACAGAGAGTGAGTTGTAGGGTGGCATTCGTACAAGTAGAGGGTGAATGAGGTACAAGTAGAGGTTCTCAAACTAGAAAAATTTGGGCTTTGTATTGAAATAGATATCTCCTAATCATTGACTCTTGTGGACTACTCTTTCCTTTGGAATACATTTTAATTCCCTGTTCTGGAACATGGAATTGGGCAAATAGACGGTCAGTGACGGTTCGGAACTCATCGGTGAATCCGGGTTTTTTTCCAATTCTTCCGCAATGATGTACAGAACTCCAGTACTTTTGATGCGGTACTTGGACCCTTCCAAAACGATGAGGTCGCCTTCTTTCAACATGGACGAGGAGTAATAAGTGATGCCGGAGAGCAGAGATACGATGTAGGGTTGGAGGGCATAGCCGATGCCCACGGAAAAGCCACCGAAAAGGGAGACCGCTACATTCTCGCCAACTAAGTGGCCCAGGACGAGTGCAAATAATGAAAAGAGACAGAAAAAGTTGATTGTCTGTGCAATGTAGACAGAGGTTTCGAAATAAATATGAATGCCATTACTGCATGCAAATAACACGGGCACTGAGACCAAAGCAACTCCGAGACACAACAAAATGTCATCGAGGGAGGACCAGACCGTTGTGAAAAAATTAGTAAATGTATTTGTACTCGACATTCGTAAGAGTGGTGAGACAACTTTATATAGTCGACTATTCTTTTGTCATTCAGTGTTGGGAAGTTCGGACCATCCACCGTTGCCATGACATCATCACCAGGGCAAACTCCAAATCATTGCCTTTAAACAAGCCGTGTGTTCTATTTTGAAAAAGGTTGAATTGGATAGAAGGTGGCCAGTGCCTCTGTAATCGATGTATGTATTGGGGGCGGTCGCGCATTGCCAATAGGAGTGGTTCGGAGCCGGTGCAATGGCATCGGTGATTTCTTTGCAGTCGATATTCCATTGGTAGACTATCTTTGTCTCGCATATTTCAACTATGGATGCTAGCTTCGGCGAGTCTTGAATCATTGTGTCCATGTCATTCATTAATGTAAAGTAGTAATTCCAAATCTGTACTATCATGGTCATTAATATTGTAAATATGGATATCAACATTCCAATGCGAAGGCACCACAAACGACTTTGCTTTGAGCACATTGAGACCGAACTCGTCATTGTGAAAAGATTGTCAAATCAACCTTGGATTGCTTTATACTACCGGGTGTTTGTTTTTCATCTTTTTTGAATTCATTTCATGCGAGAAGTGATTCGGTGCATTTGAAGCGGTGTCGGGTAACTTTCTTTTGGCATTGGGAGACTCCGAAGTGGCATTGGGAGACTCCGAAGTGGGCGAATAGGCCGGAGCAGTGGGCGAGTAGGCGGGAGAAGCGGGCGAGTAGGCGGGAGAAGCGGGCGAATACACGGGAGAAGCGGGCGAATACGCGGGAGAAGTGGGCGAATAGGCAGGAGAAGCGGGCGAATACGCCGGAGCAGTGGGCGAATAGGCGGGAGAAGCGGGCGAATACGCGGGAGAAGTGGGCGAATAGGCCGGGGAAGTGGGCGAATACGCGGGGGAAGTGGGCGAATACGCGGGGGAAGTGGGCGAATACGCGGGGGAAGCGGGGGATTGCTCCTGGACCGGCGACACCTTTCTACGTTTCACTGGCGGTGACGGAGGTGCATAATCCGGCGACTGAGGTGCATAATCCGGCGACTGTGGTGCATAATCCGGCGACTGTGGCACATCGACCGAAGAGCGCGACACAACAACCCTATTCTGCGGTTGTTCCCACCCACTGAGCGACGGACCCGGTATGACCCCATTCTGCGGTTGTTCCCACCCACTGAGCGACGGACCCGGCATGACCCCATTCTGCGGTTGTTCCCATCCACTGAGCGACGGACCCGGCACGACCCCATTCTGCGGTTGTTCCCACCCACTGAGCGACGGACCCGGCACGACCCCATTCTGCTGTGGAATGCCATCCATCTCCATTTTGGTAGCATACGTATTGTGACACTCCCACCCGGCAGTGGCGGACCATTCACCAAACAAATCTTCATCCTCTTCATTTTCCACGACTGGCTGCCATTCATCCTCTTCCCATTTTTTTTTGTATGCCTCCTCTACAATCGTTTCATTATAATAAGAGCCACAAAGTGGTTCTTTACCAATGAGCAATTGTTCGGATATTCCAGAGAGACAATCTTCCAACCCTTTCACAGCAGCATGATGGAAAATTTCAACCGGCTGTTCAAAAGTTGCTCTTTTCAAAGGCGTGGTCCCATCCATCATTTTTTTGACCCCATGCCTGGTCAACGCATTCACATCACCACCCCAAGTCATCCAATCAATCATAATCATAAAATGTCTCAAATTGACATAGATACCATATGCGGCCAGAACACTGTTCATTTCCCTCATCAATGCCGACCGCGCCGCTTCAATCCCATACGCAGCTCGAATAGCAAAGATATCATTGCACTGAGTTCTTTTCTGGTCAATGGTCAGCAACCCTTTCAAGAAATGGAGGTCAATCCCTTCCGTATCAATCACAAATTCGCCCCGCTCTGTCCTAATATGGACTTTTGGAATAAATCGAGAACCTTTAATGGTAGCATCCATCACCATTTTGGCATATTTAAAAAAGTGCTGCTTGACCCGCACATACAGATGCACGGGACCAATTAAATCATCCCAATACGCCACCACAATTTGCTTTCCCAATTTGCGCACCCCATTGACAATGTCATTGAGCGACACATCATTTTGCACCATTTTTTTCCGATTCAAAATACATTTGAGAATATGTTTGGGCCTCTTGTTCTTATCCCATCGTTGATTGTCCGGACACTTCAAATACTCGACCAGTTCGTCAGTCATGACGGGGTCGTAGGTATATTCCACCATCAGGTCTTTCACAGATGTGCGTTGAACTTGAGTTTTAATTTTCCATGCCTTTTCTTTTCTCATGACGGCGTCCGAATAGACCGTCATACTCGGAGTTTTAATTTTTTTAGAAGCATTAATCAGCTCTTCAAAGCGCGGCACACCCAGAGTGACATTTTTGGCACTGTTCCCTGCATTATGAAATGTATTCCTAAACAAAAACAACAAATCGGCACCACACATAAGCAAAGGTAAAGCAGCTCCTCCACAGAAAGAACAGTCCACATCCAAAATCCAAAGAAAAGACACTTACAATGTCATCTAACAGGTGTGGGTGAGAATGTGGGTGAGAATGTGGGTGAGAAAGAGTGGAACAAAGAAAAGTCCAAGAGCAATGCACGAGTTCTTACCTGAGTAGTGGGTTCTCCCACGGACTGCGCAGCGATAGTCCCAACCATTTCTCCTGGAGCGACGATGGATTTGAACCATTTTTGGGTCAATATCGCTACAATTTTCTTTAATCTCTCCTCCGACACGGGCAGGTCCTTGACAGCAAAGACTGATAACAGATACGCATGAACCAACGGTACATCTTCCACCGCTTTCAACAACGGCTGAACGACAGACCGAACATCTTCCGTCCTTCCACCATCTTGAAATTCTTTCAATATTCTCATCGCCGGCACTGAGATTGCCCATTTTTCCCCCATTTTAAATTTTTCGGTCCACTTCCACATTTGATACGCCGCCACAATTTCCGGCCACACCTGCACATTGTAAGACTCCAATCCGGTACTATCAAATGGACCATCCATCATTTCATGATACATGCCATCGATACCATCCTCACCATATTTAAATTGAATGACGCGACTCTGCGAATCTCTCACAGTCGTATCATTCCGCACCGAAATGGACTCCAATGATTTGACCAACCTTCTTTGAATGTACCCAGTCGTGGAAGTTTTCACTGCCGTATCAATCAGACCTTCTCGACCCCCCACGGTATGATGCCAATATTCATCGGGCGACAACCCTTCAATATAGGAATGTTTCACAAACCCACTCGCCCTTGCGGACTCGTCACCACTACGAAACATAGGCAATGTTCTCCCTTTCAGCGTGGACTGCATTCTTTTCCCACTACAGTTCTGCTGCCCCACACATGCCATGATTTGCAGAATGTTCACCATGGAGCCCTTCGACCCGGACTGGACCATCAGCCCCAACGAATTGTCTTCCGACATCGCACTTTGAGCGATGAGACCCATGGAATCCCTCGTTTGATTGAGCATCCGATTGACACGTCTTTCATAGTCTGCACTGTGCATTTTTTTAATTTCTTGCGCATCACTGTCCACGGACGCACATTCGTTTTGCACTTGCTGTGCCGTTTCGTCCGATATTCTCATGTCTCCAATCCCAATGGAAAAGCCCTGGTTTGAAAACCAGAGGTGGTGGACCCTCTGCAATTCATTAATAAATTGACAGGTTCGGTCCGGTCCATAATCATTATAGAGTCGATGAATAATCGAATCCTGCGAACGTCCCAACGCTTTTTTCCCCAATGGTCCTTTCAACAACTGACCATTCCGAATCGAATCTTTCCAATTAAAATCACTTGGGAAAAGCATGGACATGCATTGCAATCCGGTCCACTGCGGCTCGGGCTCGGTGATGGCTGCTTTGCAAAGCGTTGCATTTTCAACCAACATCACCAGATTACACATTTGTGCTTTGTCAAGCAACACACCGTCCTGTGTCATCATGTATGACGAGAGCAACGAATCCTGCACGATACCCATGATTGGCTTGTTTGCTTGGGGTGTAATAATATTTTGTGCCACTGACATGAGTTCCAAGGCATCGGCCCTCGATTCATGTGTCTGCAACACATGCAAATTCATCTCGTCCCCATCCTGAAAGAAAAAAGAAGAAATGAATGAGTTGCGACGCGGTGGCACACACACATTCAGAAAAAAAAGACACCAATCCCCGTCCATTTCCTTACAAAATCGGCATTGTACGGGGTTGTGCAGCTCAGATTCAAACGAAATGTCTTTCCTTCTAAAATTTTAGCACGGTGGCACATAATGGACATTCGATGCAAGGAGGGTTGTCGATTGAACAAGACCGGGTCCCCATCTTGCAAAATTCTCTCAATGGCATCCCCCACTTGCAGCTGGACTTGACCTTGAACTGTTTTCATATCGAGTCTGGTACCATCTTTTCTCAGAATATACTTGACACGTTTATCTTGCGCATTGACCATTTGTTTGATTTTGTCATATGTGAGACGATTCACATGTTCTATCACGGTCAGAGTCTCCGCCACCAATCGAGGCACCCCCACTTCTCTCATATCGAGCTGTGCATCCCCCGTAATGACCGTTCGCGCGGTATAATTGCACCGTTTCCCCATCAACGACCCTCTCATCCTCCCTTCTTTCCCCACCAACCTTTCCGAGATGGACTTTTGCGTGGCTCTGGCATTCCCGGGCATTTTTCTCTGGTCAATATACATATGAATTGCTTCTTGCAATCTCTCCCGACTGTGTGACCGCACGACGGAATTTTCATCCGTTGTATTTTTGGCGGACAATGCGATGCGCAACACATACAGGAGGCGTCGGGTGATATCATCTTCGCCTCTCACTTGGTCTCCATCCAATGTGGGCGCGGGTCTCACACAATTGGGTGGGATGGGCAAGACAGTCAAGACGAGCCACGACGGATGAAACAGATTCTTGTTTTTTCGCACCTTTTGAACCTGTTGAATCTCGAGTCGTTGGAGCATTTGAAAAGCCTCCACCGCATGCAATGGACGGACTCCTTGTTCGTCTTTGATATGAATCACTGTCGCATTTTTCTTAGTGAAATGAGGCAATGATTTTTGACAATGTTGACATTTTTTCCCCAAATATTTGTCCGAGACATGGCCGCAATATTTGCAGGAACATTTCAACCACCACAACACTTCACTCATCCAACCGACATGATACAGTGGACAGGGCAATTCAAAATGGCCAAAATGACCACTGCATTCGGACCAGGTCATATTGCAAGCAGTGCAGCGTCCTCGTCGCCCCGCCACACCAAAACGAGGGTCTCGCAATCCACCATGTTTGGGTTGGCCATTCTCATACAGTTCATCCGTCACGACTTCACAAATGGAAATCTGACGAATCTTGGCGGGTGATAACACATCAAATTTGATTTTATCAATGTTCATTTGGATTGGACACTCGATGTTAGTTCTTGGGAATCATAAAAACACATATTTCCAATATATATGATTTGGAAGTTCTGTGACACCACGGACGAATACATGAACACGACATAATAATTAATTAGATGATTTCAATTATTCGATTATATTGTTTTAGGCTCGACTAAGTTTAGCAATTTCACCCATCCTATCTCTTAAATTACCACTACTAAATCCGGACAATGCATTAAAAAGTTCGGGATTTCTATCACGCACCGAATTCATCGACGAACTACTCTTCGAAACACTAAACTCGAACGGACTCTTCTTTTTAGCCGTGGCGGCATGAACAACGGAGCTGGTCTCTGGCCCGGTAGCAATGCGACGTTTTTTAGTCACAATGTTCATCACTTTGGACTCGAGTTCCCTTTTCTTGTCTTGTTGATTCCGCAAAGCAAAGGTATCCATGTCACTCTTATATTTTTTAGACGCTTTGTGAGCAATTTCAAGCATTTTCACAGACTCCTTTGGAAAATTTTGAGCCATGGCAAAAATGGCTTTTTTATTTTCATCGGTCATCATGTCAGCCGGCAAAGAGGAGGACCAAGATTCAACCAATGCTTTTGACAAAGCTTCGGCCTTACTCTTCGTTTGCAAATTTTCATTGTCTTCTTTCGCTTTCCATGCATTTTGCAGTTTTTGTAATTCCGAGTGAGCTTTTTCGAGTGCCGTTTTAGTATCACCCAATTCGGCTTCTTGGTTAATGACCAAATTCATCAATTCTTCGCGATTGCCAACCGTGCCATTGTCATTTGCCGCGGCCTCACTCGGAGCGATTGGTTCGGAATTCTCGGCGACGGCGGGAGTGTCGTTCATTTGTGAATCTGCTGGGACGTTCTCTGTGGACATGCTTTGGCGAGATGCAATGTGTGTTATATACTCCTTTTTTTTTAAATGGTTATCCACCGAAACCACTTCGCATCCGGGTCTCCGAGGTTCCATACAAAGAGAGACTTCAATCGGTCTTTTTTGTGTGGAACCATCATTGAAAGAGGTGTGCACATGTTGCAATGACAAGCCTGTGTAGAGAGTGTGGCCCTCGGAACTGGGCTGAATGGCATGCGATGCAAAACGTCCTTCCAATGAGGAATCGTCCACCTTGCCAAGAATCCATTTTTTGCCATCTTTGTCGGTCCAATCTCTCTGCACCTTGCCAACATGCAGTCCCTCCTCATGTTCGATGCGGATGGGGACATCCCTCAAGGACATGGCATGCGATTCGGCATTCGTAAAATCAAAAGTGGTGTCGTTTTCGCCTGGGGAATCGGATGAGGGTAAGACATTGCCTACAAAATACGGCATTTGATATGGAACACTTATGTTTGTATTTATACTTTATTTTTACTCTGAAGCTTTAATGTCATATTTGACAGCATGAATCATCAAACCAACGAAAAGAGCAGACAGGAGACTCAATATAAAAATGGCATCCAAATCATCTTCGCGTTGGAAGGCATCACGACCCAAATCCTTACACGCGTCGGGACGGGTTTCATTGGGACTCGCTCCCAAATAGTCCAGGTCCGCCAGTTGCAACGCGGGAATGACCAAGACACCGGCAACGAGTGCGGACAACATGGCGGCGGCAGAGGTCGCTCTGAACAGCATGCCACCGTAGAAATCAAACATTCCTTTGGGGGCGAGCTTCCAGCCGTCATATTTGGCCTCCGACTCTAAGTCGAGATTGCTTTGGAATGCTTTGGTGCAACGAGCAAGCAAGACCAAGACAATCGAGACGAGAGCAAAGACAAGAGATGAGACCAGCGCGTTCGAAACGCTAATGGAACCATACAATAAAGCACGGTCATCCCTTCCAATGAAGGTGTGGCTCACCTTTTCCAACGCCATTGACGAATGCTTGAAGTCACAAGTCGGGCCCTTTGCCTTTGTGAGGTCCGTCACGGAATACAAGTTGTTCAGGAGTCCCAATGAGATGGATAATAAAGCGATGCTTGAGGTGGCAGTGATAAATGTTTGGTGCAGAGGCATATTGGATTCGGGTTGTTGGACGCTCTTTATATAGTGTACAATTACAATTGAGTGCGACACACTGGACAGGTCGTTGCGTATTGGAGCCGGTGGTGTCTGTACATCGTATGGAATGGGTGATGGCGTGGGAGTGTTTTGGTGCCATTTTCTGCAGGACCAGGACGGATTTGGACACATTTGCTCTGGGTTCATCTCTCTATCCTCAACACACATTCTTTTGTTTGCAACCTTTGTCAATCGGAAGGAATACCTTTCAGATGTCACATCAATGTCGAGGTCGAAAATCGACAAAAGGTCGGAGGTAAGTTATATAAAAAAAATCTAGAATGATGGACACACGAGAAGTCTGGTACAGGTACCCGAAATGTTAGATTTGACATTTTCGAACTTCACTCTAGAGTGAAGACGGGGGAGGTCTAAAGCGTTAGCGAGCACCTTTGCATTATTTTTATACCAATGCCAAAAATATGGACTCCAAATCCCTTCAACCAGAATTTCTCCCCGGAACTGTTTTGGACTTCGATGGACCCGATGGAGTTTGCTTGGCCATTCGGACGGGCTGCATATCCGGTCGTGGTTCCAACAAGGCAGTTATCCTCGCTATACAAATTGAGACCAGACTCTTGACCAAAGTGATACAGAGATTTCCATGCTTGGTGCATTTCTATTTCTTTCGAATACAATATAGAGAGGTGGCAATGTATATCAAAGTTCTTATATAAGACACATATCTGTGTAAGACAAGCTTCTCACACCGAAAGGAAGACTTCCAATCAGTTCGTTGTCTTATTTATAATAAATACACACCTGACCATTGGGACAAGCATCGATTTGGGAAGAGATGGTTTCGGGACAAGACATTACAGAATGGATATTTAAAGGTCTCCACACACCACCAAGTCATGTCCGAAGTTCAGTTGGAATTATCTGACGAGCAGCGCGAAGATGTCAGAAAATTGCTTTCGACATTTTCCAATAAAAAGGCAGAGGACGCGAAACAACAAAATAGACAAAGGCGGGATGCGGTACAACTGGACCCCGACCCGCTCGAAATGGCCAAAGCGGGGGAGATGGTCGAATGGCAGGAATTGACGGCCAAGACCCGACGATATTCGTTCGTACGCGAGACTCGCGCTACATTTGTTCCATATATACTGGATAAGGTTCGACTGTCAATGAAAAAATTGATGTCGTTGATTGAAGGTATCGGAATGGTCGTGACATCGCAAAATGAGTCCATGGTCGTCTGTAATGCGGTTCAAGCAGACCCGGTGCGTATTTTCCAAGTGCAACTCGTCACTTATGGTGATGAAATCGCTATCGAGACTATACGTTATGTGATGTGATTGTTTGCAGAGGCATATTTATACTTTTGATTTATTCACAATCTCGCTGGAATCCCTTTGGCCTCGAATTGGCCGATGCAGATAGGTCGCCACGATTAAATGTGTAATCCCCACCGAACAAATGGCTAACAGACCAAAGACCCACCCTATCGGTCGGTCATACTGTGCGTACCAATAGGGGAGGTGGCCCCCCATGGTTCGACCCCCCAACCCGATGTACAACGGTAAGAAAAGATTATAAAGTATTGTGAACAGCACCGGTTTCCAGAAATCTCTGGAAACGATAGAAAACAACTCTTTTTGTAGGACGAGTGCCACCGCGTTGGCACCATGCACAACCATGCTTAAAACAATGTTCGAATTGACAGATTTCCAATCGTACGTGGGTGCTATGAGTAGCCAAAAACCGAATGCCACTACTATGGATGGGGCCACCACCATATTGTACAGCATCTCTTGGTACACTCGTCCCGTTCCACAAACAACAAGTGCGAAATAAACGATTTCGATTGTAAAAGACCAAAAGGTGTAATAAATAAAGATGTACGGTCCTTCCCGCACTAGACCAAACACTAACACTATTAAAAATAACACCAGAAACCATTTTTCGTACATAGTTGCAATGCAATGTGGGATGTAGATGTGTGGACACTTTATAGTATTATTCTTCGACAACCGCATGTCGATTTATCGACCTCTTTCCACGAGGAACTCTCACAACGTCACATAGACCCACCGGACATCTTCCACGAATGCCCTCAGTGATGTAAAGGAACCAGTCAACAACTTTTCGACCAATATGGGCAACTCCGAACCGACAAAATCATTGAACTTCCCGGGCGGCACTTTGGGTGTCTGACTTAAAAATAGCTCGCGCGCCCACGGTTCGGAATACAATGCCAAAAAAATGACAGCATGTTTGGCTATCCTATCCTCGGACGATGTAGTTTTGAGCAACATGTTTTGAAGACGAGTCGATGCCTTTTCATTGGACCATCTTTGCAATCGCTGACAAATCTCTTGCGTCACTGGCGCCAAGTGGACACTGTCCACATTTACGATGCAATCGTACAGCATATCAGACCCACATCTACTTTTTTCGATACTGGACATTCTTTTGTACATGGTGGTCCAAACACTCTTCTTTTGTTAGGAGTATTGTTGATCGGTGTAAGATGCCCTTGGATTTGGTTCGGGTGTTGCATGTCGCGAGTTCTTGGATTTTCCGACCAAAAGACTTCGGAGTATTTATTCCGAAATGTATTGCAGTGAATGATGGACTTTGTTCAGTTTGAATCAGTGTATTATTTTTTTGTTCAATTGGACCTGGACCATACTCATGTGAACCAAATCGATGAGCAAATGAAACACGATGACAGTCACAGCACCGTTCAATTGATAAGGCAGATTCAGGATTTTCATACAATGCGCAAGGAATTGTGTCAGTCCATCTTAAAGCATTTCGAAAGGACCGGAATGTCAAAGGCAGCGTTTGAAATGTTTCACGATTCGTCCGGTGTGTTGGAATACAGTCGTGCCCCGACTGGGTCGGTGTGTGCGTTTACAGGGGTCCAGCTCACGTCCCAAAGTGGTTTCATGATAATTGTCGACAACCAAACCCCAATTGCAATCGACCGTCGATTAAAAAATGTCATTTATAATTTTTGGTACATTCTTCATTTGCCAAAAGAAATGATTAAGGAAGCGATTGATTTCTTGAAAAAAAGGAAAAGATGGAGAGATGGGCGTATGCAGGTCGACCAAGTCATTGAGAAACTTTCGAAAGAGCACGTCTTTGCAAAACGTGCCTATGTCAAGCTATCGTCGGTGTGCAAATACATCCAATCGGACATGCTGGATATTCCTATAAATTCAATGTGTACTTGAAAGTAATGATTCGCTATGTGGGTTGGCCACTCTTATTGGCGCATTTTTTTGTGGCACCGTTTTGGAGGGAACAGATATTAGCTCTACAAACATTGATATGTGCCGCGACTGGGATGCAGTCCTATCATGCGGCCACTCTTGTTCTTCTCTTTGTCAATTTGGCCGAATTGGGAGAGAATGACACGATTGTGCAAATCGCTCTGCATCATGTTGTCGTCGCCTTGGCCGTTCTGATGGAATATTATCAAAAAGACCGAGTGGTGCCTTGGCTCTGTGCCGCCTGGTCCGTGAGATGGTTGGGCTCCATCCATTTGTACCAATCGCCCGAACGTTCTTGTCTGCGATGTGTGGTGTTTGGGGTGGTGGCCAATTGGCAAAGAAAATGGTCCAAGGGGGAAGAGGGTCCGTACCGAAAAGTGATTTGGATATTGCTTGTGCATGAGACGATGTGGTGCGTGTTGCCAGTGCAAATGCTGTATGAAATTTATTTCCATTTGCAAGATGTCGACAAAAAAGTGTCGGAACTAGTGGTATAAAAGGAAGTGCGCAATGGCCACGAACGATGGAGAAACACCTGTTTATTTTGTCAACCATGTCGCCGGAATTAACACGAAAGGCATTGGGTGAGATTGGGTTGGAGTTTCAAACGGAAAGAGGAATTATTCAAAAATTTAAATGGGGCAATGCGATTCAATTATGGGTTGCATGTCATCATCCAGTCGTTGCCGCGCTGGCCGATTCTATCCTCCCACACATGGATGTCGTGGTGTGTTGGTATCACAACAAATGTGCGAAGTCATGTCTGAGAGTGCACAATTCAATGGAGTTTTTGAGTAAATATCATCATAATATTGTTCTGATGGCGACGGCGGTTCCAGCGTTGGACCATCCGCGGAAATCGTTGGTTCGAAAATACTACAACAACGATGGGTTTGTGAGAAAATATTACAATCAAACGTTTGCAAAAAATGTACTCCAAATATTGGAAAAGGAGGACTGAATCTTTGTATGACTACATTCTTTGTATTCTTTGTATGACGACTACTCTTTGTACAAGCGTTGCCACGGTTCAAGCACTCGGACTAGAGGAGCCCTTGCGCAAGACAACCAAAAACGCAGTGTTTTTCTGCGGATGTTCCAACGATTTGATAGTCAACGTATTCAAAAATGTTTTTTCGACATACCAACCATGATTGAGTGCCCATTCTGTAAAACGAATCACATTGTCGACCACTGTCCCACAACCCCGAACTCGGATTTTTCGAACGTGGCTCTCCAGATTACGAATGACATCGCCCAATGCGGTATCCCGGGAGAGAGTGAGCTCGAGACAAGTCTTCAATGGATGAACGACGACGGACAGTACGGACTCGGTGTCCGTTGGCTCGATATCGACGACGACATCATGGTTCATTCGGCGGAAAAAGTCACATGCAAATAACAGATGGCGTTTGTTTTTTCCCCTCATTGAATGTGTGAAAACTTTGCCCATGTTCACGCACGTGCTAATTTGTTCAATCCAATCTCTCTTGAACATGAGAATACAATTGTTGTCGATTATTATATACGCATAATATTCAAATATATCTGATTCGTACTGGATTTTTTTTATATTGTACAGGACTACTCCAAAATGTTTGATTCTCCTCTGGAACGCCACTACTGTGAAAGTCTTATGGTGGCATTCGAGACGACGTTTCTTGAAATATTTTCTCAAGTGGTGGTGGTCATTGCAACGACCCGGTCATTTGGAGGCCGCTGCTTTTGTTTTTTCGCATTCAACGACGGCTCCAGATTTGTGCACTGTTCCAAATCTCTTTTTTTTCCAACCGTCTGGCCACTACCAGTGTCCAGATTCGAACGACTCCCTCTTTGCAATTTGGTTGCTTTCAGGAGCTCCTCCGGATAACGACTGGCATTGGGTCGGGCGTACTCTTCGTGTTGAAGAATATTCTCCATCACCTCACTCGGTGTCGACGTCTTCTTCCCAATCAATTTCGACCATTGATGCGAGGTGTAATCATCGATATCTTCTTCGATATCGTAACCACTCTTCTTTCTTGAATCCGAGTCCTCTTCCGATGTACCCGTAATCCATCTCGACATGGCAGTATTTGCAAGTACATTACCATAATGCAATTTTTTACCGTCTGGTTCTCTGTCAATGACTTTCAAAATGTGAAAATGATTCGAGACTGGACAAGCAGTCAGTAATCTTTTCCGATTCGAATTGGCATGTGTTTCCGAGCTCAAAATACCAAAGACATTATCATCACTGTCCGAAGCATGAGCCAAAATATGACTGACATGAATAAAGACCCCATCGTTCGTACTTGTCAAAGATTGCACCTGGTGATGACCACCCATTGGCACTGGAAATTTATTCGTCGGTGCACTGCCACCACCACTCACCGGCGCCATCCGATACTTTTCAGTTCGGACGGAATGTTTCTCCATTTGCTTTAAAAAATTGTAAATGTTATTAATGGACGCCTTTCCCGTTGACAACGGCATTCTGGAATTAATGAGCCGTGGCAACGCTGTCATTTTTTCCAGCTTGATATATTCATCGGAATCTTCTTGATTATCGGGTCCACGAAAACAAGGGTCATTTCTGTGAATGTTCCAAATCGTATTCAAAATCTTGTGCTCAATCGGTGAACGAAATTGGTCAGACAGTAAAGACAACGTAAAAAGAACCATCTCTTCCGTGACACAAAGATGCGGTTCCAAATCCACCAACGCTTCTTCTGTAAATGGCTTCCCATACCATTTCCCACCCGGTAAATTACACACGCGTTCAATAGCGGTGACAATGGCCAAATTTCTTGCAAAGATTTTGACACGGTCCCAATCACGGGGTCCCGGACAAATGATAGAATTCTTTGTCATTCGGTTCTTCATTCGGGGCAGAACAATATTAGTAGCGGTCGTACAGACATTTTTAATGACCCCGGCCCAGATAGCCTTTTCAACCACCATGACACGGTACTGTTCTTCTTTCCCTTTCAAAAAGAAATGCTTTCGATGAGCCTTGTCTTCGGACGACATCATCCGCTCCCCATTCATGCAATCGTCAATATCTCTTCCACGACGTTGACGCTGTTCAAAATTGCCCCAAAAGAAACGAGTCTTCAGAGCTTCTTCGACGGCCGCCGGTGGGTCATTGGTTGCACCCATCCAAACCCCGACGCATTCACTTTTGGTCAACCGTGCGGAGCGTTTGCCGGTCGTTTCATCCTGACACCATATTTTAGCAGTCACTCTCTGCGAGGTCAATTTCTCTTTGAACATGGCTTCTTGTGTCGAATCGGCATTTGGATTTTTAGCCGTTCGAAACATTCCCGGTGGTGCTTCGTGACAGACGGTTGTAATGTCATTGCGGTTTCCATCGATGGCATCCGCTTTCCCCGTTTGATATGTCAAGATTTCAATAGTGCCCGGAATACTCATTTTCGCCATTTGGTCAAAAAGGAACGATTTCGAAGTGGCGCCTTCGCCAGCTTGGAAACAATTGAAGTGGAGACCGAAATCCCTGCGAAAGGAATCGTAACGAGCATGTTGAATCAAAAACATCATGCGATGGGCGGTTGAGATGAGACAATATTGTTCGTATTCTTCCATCAACCGGAGGGTGCGATTTGCAAAAACAGATAAGGTAGGGTCCATGATGCGGTGCTGAATGACAATGCTCTGGTTCTTTTCACGCCATTGCAACATTTTAGAGACAACGGCAGAGATGTGCGCATCGGGGTCCAGACATTGGTGTTTGAGTGCGTGGAGGCCCCACTCTTGATATTTGGCATAGATTTCTGAAAATTCATCCGTTCCCTCAAATGGCAAACATTCTTTTTGATATCTGGCGTGGGATTGCTGAGACAATTCAGCAAAAGAGGAACGGTCCGCAAATCCGGCCAAGCGTGCGCGTTCCATATCGTGTGCAGTGCGGATGTCATATTCGCTTTCAACCGTCTTGTCATATGTCTTACTCTCGTCGGACCCTTTGGATGGCAAGTCTTTTTGTATGTTCAACCAATGTTGATGGTCTGGTAAATATTTCCCACAGAACACTTTGGGATGTGTTTCACCCGGAGTCAATAGACGAACCTGTTTGTAACATGGAAATTTCAACATCTGTGCCACCTGCTTTAAACCTGGATGGGTATAATTGTCTGTCGTGATAAATCTGTCATCGCATAACAATTCACCCTGTTTGTTTCGAGGCGTGAGTTTGAAGGCGTTCTCTAAAGTAAAGACATTCCGAGGACTGGCTGGGTTCTTAGTCGAATCTAATTTGACCTTAGGGTGCAAAATCTTTTCCAATTGTGAAGTGTACTGTTGACTGTGACTGTATCTGTCACAAATGGTACGAGAATACATTTCAATTCCAGTCACTCTCATCCACTTTTGATATGTTTGAAGCCCTGACATTGGGTCGACTTTACGAGAAGTCAATTTTCTATTCACGGACTCGGCATGGCTGTTCGAGGCATCGCTTAACATTCTGTTCAGCGATTTGCCAAACGACACTGCCGTTGTCATGGTGACCGCATGTATGCGATAACAACAGGCTTTGTTCTCACTCCCTTTGCTGTCCTTCTTCATTGGAACCCATTCCAACCATGCTTGCACAATCGGGTAGATATTATCAATCAAAGATTTGGCACTCTCATCAACAACATGAATTGTTTCGTGTATCATTTGAAGAAACAGTTGCATGGTGATTTCCTCCCAACGCGAATCCGATTCAGTATGACGCACATCGTTAAACAAAGAAGCAGCCTGTCGAAACATGGAGCGTGGTACGTGCAAGACGACATGTTCTTGGATATCTTCCAGATTTTCCGGCTTTTCGGGTTGACAGTAGCTATTTTTCCCCCAACATGCAAATGGTTCCATATGACTTTGAGACATTTGGAGGTTATATCCTGATTTGATAAAGTAAAAAAAAGAATCTTATGGCAAACAAAAGTGACTTTGAATCCAAATCTGTATGAGAGTAGTCCTGTGATAAATGTATAAAAATGCTAAAGTCTTATTTTACATGGAATTCACTCTACCACCTTTAACACAACAAAGTTTCAGCCGATGGTACAATAAAAAAGTCCCTCGTGTCGACAACGTGGAAGAGCACATCCTGTATCCCGGTATTGCGTTGACCTGTTCCACAAAGTCCAGGGATTTGCGTTCACAAATTACAGCCAAAAATATTTTTATTACATACGAAAAGGAGTCGGGACTATTCCATCACAAAGTGCTCGGTTCGAATAACGCATTTGCATCATTACCGAAAAGACTGTACTCGCAATGCTTTCACAATATTAATATACATTCGCTCCCACCCGCGAATAGAATGACGGTGCGCTTGACGGAAAATACTTCGGTAGTGTTGCCGTACATACCAGACGACTTTGTTGCGCAGAAAAAAGCCAAACGGGGTGGAATGGCTCTTTCTAGAAAAACCAGAGGCAGTGCTAAAAAAAGCAAAGTCGATTCGGATGCACAAAGGGAAGCGACCGTCTGCCCGGACGTGCTGTATACAGGATGGGTGTCCAATGTCATGGCCGCAAGTACTGAAACGGCGGCGCAAAACGGCATTGATTCCTTTCGCCTCATGCTGTTCATCCGAAAACAGTTGGCTGCGTACGATGAGGATTTTCATTCGCGTGTGCCCAATCCGTTTAATAATGTGAGTACCATGGCAGACATTCAGAGTGATGGCGAAAAAAAGATGGCGTTGGAGATTGTTATCGGATTCATGCATCATTATGGTAAACATCTGTTGTTTGCATAACGACTCTGGCATGGAACAGCGATTTGTGATTGCTCTCTCTTACAATATTTGACAACGACTTTTGCTGAAGGAGAGTTTTTGGTGCACATGTTTGGTGTGCAAACAACAGCCCTCGATGGTAGCGTCGAAATCGGATGCGCTGCCAAATAATAACTGCTCCAATTCTGAAAGAGTGAGGTGCAGTTGTTCAATTGTGATTTGGGTGGCATGTGTTGGTGCCGGTTGTTGGGGGAAGATTCCTTTCAAATCATGAATGATGTAGGAGTGCATCTGTGAGACGGAGTGGAAGTAGCTCGAGGGGTCCACATCGATGGTGGGGGGTCTGTGGAAAATAGTACCCGTGAGAAGAACGGTTTCCATATATAACTGTTTCGGGGAATATGTCTTGACTAACGACATTGCGGTCAGATGCCGGAGAGATTAAATAGAGAGAGTCAATCGAATATTAGATGGATTATTTTTTTGAAAGAATTGTAATCATTCCCAAATGAGAGCGGTCTATAAAAGTATGTCGGAAAGAGGTTGACGTCACATGATTGACACTTTCCTACAACAAATTCAAACTCTCAAACAATCACTCGTCCAATTAGGCTTTGGACTTTCGCCAGACATCTCCACTTGTGGCAACAAGTTCAAGTATGCAAACGAACAGCTCCAAGAAATCGCACATTGTCTTTCTGGCAAGAGCAGTTCCAAGTTGTATCAGAATGTGCAATCCATAGCACTGACGCTCACTACCCGATATTACACCATCACTTCCATTACGCAAGCATTGCTCGTCATCCAACTCACACTCGAATACGTTTTAAACTATCTCAAATAATCACGCAACCACAGAATCGCCTTATTGTCGGTCCGCACTTCACACATGAGTTGCGCGTGGTCCGAGATGGGCTGCCCCGCCTGTTTTGCCAGCATCCAATCGGCCATCAACCAAGCCGGTGGCGGCGCGTGGGGCGAATGGGGTTCATAGGTGCCCGCGCGATAATCACCACGATAGTACGTCTTTTCGGATTTGCAATGTGGACCATGTGTGTAAGACATGGTCGCGGCACTTTCTTGTGACATCACAGTATAAACGTTCTCTGTGTGTGGCTACATTTGAAAAAATGCTTAAGTGTTTCATAATTTTCTTTTTTCTGAATTGCATCCCAGTGCGCTCGCTCAATGCTTCCGACTGTTATGGCAGTGGCCACATGCTTGACATTTGCGAATACATGAACACGTTTTCGAAAAAGTATGCCAATCATACCGAAATCAAACTGCGCGCGGAACGCATCGACATTGCAAAGCAACGCGGAAAAAACAATAAAGTCTTTGGCAAAACATCACGCTCGGACCTTTTCCCGCATGAAAAACTTCAAAACAAACATTTGACACATTCATTGCACGAAGTCATTCGGCGCAAAGAGAAAAATAGACATGTGCATTTAGGTGCGCCACGAGCTCTGCCACCCATAGACTGGAGAAACGTGGATGGGGTCTCTTATGTGACACCAGTCTTGAACCAAGGAGCTTGTGGTGCTTGCTACGCCTTTGCCGCCGCCACCACACTCGAATACTGGTCCATGAAATCGGAGCCGGTACAATTATCGGTCGAACATCTTCTGGATTGCTCATCAATGACGCCAAGTATGAATGATGGGTGTGAGGGCGGTCTCATGGAGCACGTGTTTGAATATGCCATGTCACACTCCGTTGTATTGGAAAGGGATGGACCATTTGCTTGGGGAATCGATGCCTGTCCAAATCGTGAGATGTATTCACGTGTGAGTGTGTTGAATTGGAAAGTGATTGAGGCACACATCGACAAGAATGCCGAAAAGGAATTGGAATGGATTTTACATGCATACGGACCAGTGACAATCGGCGTCGATTCGAGGAATTGGGACGATTACGTCGGTGGGACCTTCACACACGATTTGTGCGACACCGAGATTGACCATGCCGTCACCATTGTTGGATACACTCCAAATACGTGGATTGTCAAAAATTCTTGGGGGACCGATTGGGGAGTGGACGGATATATCTATTTAGAAAGAGGACACAATACATGTGGATTATCGGAGTACATTGTCTATGTCACGGATGCGGTCCCCATTTCCGAATACAGACCTTCGACATTTTTGTAACACCTTTTTTTTTTGGGAACTAATTCCATACTATGTACGCGACAAACATTGTCCAAACCGCCAATCCGATTCCAAAAGTGTAAATTTGACACTTGGAGGTGTACTGACTCTTCATTTTTCGAATTGTTGCTAACATGTTCTCATTTTGAAAATGTAATTCACGGAAGCCATCCTCCTGTGCACGGAAGCCATCCTCCTGTCCCTCGGCCAGTTTCTCATTTTGTAATATGATTTCGACGACTTTGGAATCCAACGACGATATTCGGTTATCCAATTGAATCACCCCCCTCTCCAATGACGACAATCGGACATTCATGTTTGGTGCCGTGACCAACATGCAGTATATATATAATCAATGATGTATATACTAATATGTGGATATCAATACTTGCTGCTCTTGCCGCAACAAACTTTCTATTATTTGTCATATGGAAGGCGGGCGATAAAGGACTCCTTTTTACATGGCTTCCGGCCCGAAATATCATGGTCACAAGCGTCTTCGCATTCTCGACGAAACACGACGAACACGACTTTCTAGAGACGGCGTGGTTCAATTTCGGCAGTCACATCATCCCTGTTCTCTTTCTACTTGTCTTTACCATTGGAATCGTGACTTACAATGGCAGAGAACCACGATTCCAACAGCATCACATCTGGCGTCTGATTTGGATAATTGCTCTCGTAGTGGGAGGTTGCTGCACCTCCGGAATCTGGTTCTTCCAAACGGCTTCGGTTCTGCGAACGGTCGGCTGTGTCGCAGCGGCGTTCAACTTTCTCAACATTAGTAACATGCCCAAACATCGACAAACAAATACCCTCACTATCACCTGGACGTATGTGATTCTGACCAACATTGCAGTGGCGGGGATGGTGTCCGCATTGTTTCTACTTGTGGCAAATGGTCAAACGGCAGTGGTTGGTCTTCTTTCGAACATTCCCATTGTATCGATAGCTTTATTGGCACACTCCACCTGCACCTCGGTTGGAACAGAGAGCACCGCACAACACGTCTACATTCTGGCCTGGCAAATTTGGCCGTCTCTGACCTTTTCAATCATGACCATTGTGACTCATGCTTTGGGTTGGACCTGGATGTTGACGATATCCATCCTGTCGACAGTTGCAGTGATAGCCATACAGTTAACAGTGATAACGAAACTATTACATTAAATTTTTTTATTCGTTTTTTATTTTTATTTTGGATTCGCTTTGATTTTCTTCGCTTTTGCTCTCCGCCTTTCTCACACAATGCTCACACACGAGACTCAATTAGAAAGCTCTGTTTTGGCACGCTTGGCGGGACGCTCGTCTTTCAAACGGTCCATATTGTACAAGACACCCGAGGCATTACTGCCCACCGATTCCGGGTTTGCATCTAATCGAATGGCGTGATTCAAAGAAATACTCAATTTCATCCCAAACTTCCCATCAGCCATAAAATAGACAGAGGGACGAAGCACCGGAGCCAGGACCGCCCCACGACGAATCTCATCCGAACACACCGATGGGTCCGAGGCCGCCCACAACAATTGATTCTGAGTACCAGTTCTACTAAAGACATTTTGACTAAAACGCAACTGTCTGTATTCGTCTTCTTCCCGCTTGGAAACGACTGGATTAAAAGCATCCAGAATCACAGTGCGAAAACAATTCTCGTAAGAGTCGCCCGTTCCGGCCGCCACCTCGGTCGCTTCTTCTTTGGAATCGGCCTTTAATTTGGTTAACAATTGTTCATGATTGAGTGCGTAATCGACAATGTCCTGTTGCATCTTTTCAATGTAATCAAAATAGGCCACCGAAGACGGCGACGTCGTGTCTTCCTTGACAACCGCCGTGTATTTCGCATTCGTTTCGGTGACGCCAGAAATACGACCAAGAGTACCAGTGCCCGTCAAATCGGAAAAGACGACCGAAGAAGCGGACGTGCGCATCTCCAGAGGGACTGCATCACTGTCCAAGATGTTCAAATAAACTTTGCCTTCTTTGCCTTCCGCAACTTTAAAGGTGTAGGGACGACACGGGGTCTCAATCTGTTCCATCGTGGCCGACTTGCGTCCATTACCAGTTGAATAAACAATGAGGTCGGGTATCATGGTGTAGGTCAGACCATACTTATCTTTGGACATGGCGAAGGGTCGAACTGTAAACGGGACTGATAATAAGGCACCGTTTCGAATTTCTGGAATTTCGGCCATTGGGACATACTTATCGCCGACGGGTTGGACATAACGAATGGCGCGTGGGGATAAATCAGTATTGAATGCCTTGCATTTGATTGTCAATTGTAACTCGCCGTCACGTGATTTCAAAGGAACCATCGCATTCTTCTTGTATGCTTTGAGAGACATCGTTTCCAATTCCTCTTTCGTTTTCTTTTTGCCGTATCGTTTCTCATTTTTGGCACGGATTGCGGTGGCTGCGCCGCCAATGTCCGCCGTGTACATTTGCTCCAAACAGCTGTCGTTTAATTCAGACATGAATTGGAAGTAATCCTGGCGCTCGGCTTGAAAGGCAGTGTCGGAGCCTTCGCAGACCAAGTTCGTGACAATCTTGGCTACCTCTTTCGTTTGGGAAAATTTACCACCCAAATTGCCTCCCTCTTTCAAATGGGGAAACAGTGCATTGCATGGGGGCGTGACCATCTTGAAGGAGTAGCCGGCATCATTTTGGATGTCGTGGTACGTCTCCGGTTTGCCAGTTCGTTTGTTCACGCGTTGTGACGAAGTTAATTTTGGGGCAGATTGTTTGCGGAAATTGAGAACGTTGAATTTGGTCATTGGAAACATTTTGGTTGTGTGCTGTTCTGGTCACTTATCAAAAAAAAATAACATATTCCTTACATTTTTCAAATTGGAGGGTTCGTGTGAGAAAGTGGCCCCCTTGTCGCTTGTGACTCGAGTCCGTGTGGTTAGGGAGTCGTTTTTTGTAGTATATATAGAGTTCAATAAATCAATGAAATGTACCGTATTCATATTGCAGAGAATATAGCTTCGAGTCCTGTTCTGACAGTGGCCAAAGTAGACCAAGAGTTGGCACTGATAGCAAAGATGGAAGCGGAAAACAAAATCAAGATGGCCATGTTGGCGCACGACAACGAATTGATTGTAAAATCGAAAAAACAAGAAGAAAAGTATAAAAAGATGCTGTTAATGATAAAGGAAAAGAAGAGTCAGTTAATCAAAGATTCCAAAGTATTCACTTTTAAAGACTTGGCAGACTGGTTGGCAAGATTGGACGACCCAAGTTCGACCGCCGCCGGATTAGCAATGCAGAATTTCCAGATGAATGTCCTCGACAGAGACCCGAAAAAAGCAAATATACTTCAAAATAGATGCTACGACATCGCCCTGCCACCGGTGATACCATGCAATCAGTGGTTCAGTGGACGATGTTGGATGTTTGCGGGTCTGAATATATTGAGACCGTATTTTATTGCAAAATATAAATTGGGACCCGACTTTGAACTGAGTCAGGCCTACTTATTTTTTTGGCATTACCTTGAACAGTATGAGGCGGCGATGAATCTCTTTTACTATGAAGAAATGTCGGAAGAAGAGAAATCAATGCGCCTGTCAAGTCCGTTGAGCGACGGTGGCAATTGGATAACATTCCGACGTCTCGTCGTCAAATATGGAATCGTCCCCAAAAAGTCTTATGGCGATTCCTGGCAAACGAAAAATTCCAAAGAAATGAATAAAAGAATGTCCGAAATGTTAGCAAAGGATTTGAAGGCGTGCGTGGCCTACAGATGTTCCAATCAATCCGATGCGTCTGGTACGCCCTCGGAGAAATACAAGGAGTTCCTGAAGCAATGTCTTCAAAGGGTGGAGCGTGTCTTGACACTCTGTATGGGAAAACCACCCGTTGGTCCCGTTGTCATCCAATGCAAACCGAAAACGCCTTCAACCGTTCCACAGCAACGGACACAAGAGTCCACATTTCTACCGGTTCTGGTCCCTCTTCGGGATGGCTTGTATGCCAGTCCTCAGGCTATGTTTGAAGAGGTCGATGCAATGTATGAAGTTTGCAAACATGTCCAACTCATTAATGACCCCAGAAAAGAGGAAGGAAAAGTAAGCAGTACTGCCGCGCCAGTCTGGTACAAAACACAACACCAACAATTGAGAGCGACACCGGAATTACTTTTAAATATGAGAACGGACGACATTGCCAATATTATAGTCCAAAGCATACAAAAAAAAATAGGTGTGTGGTTTGCTTGTAATGTCAATGAAGATTTTTCAACAAAGTTGCAAGGAATGACACATCAATTATTCAGACCCGACCATTTTTTGGATGTCGATTTGGACATGTCCAAAGAAGATAGAATGAGATGGGGGAGAGCACATTGCAACCACGCCATGCTCATCACTGGGGTGCAGTTTGAGAGAGACGAGTGTGGTGGAACACAGTCCGTGCCTCACATTGGCGATGGACCACCTGCCGTGCCTCGAATCGCCGCCTTTCAAGTTCAAAATAGTTGGGGTGCGACTGGTCCTGGCAAAGGGTTTTATAAAATGACGAAAGACTGGTTTGACATGCATTGTCATACTTTTGTGGTCCGCCATGAGCTGATACCCAATCTGCCAGACCGACCACTGGACGCAGAGATTGAGGAATATCAATATTATGATTTTTTTGGATAGTGCAGGCTGGGTGAGGTGGTGAGAAGTTATACATTTTGGATATATATATCAATAAATGCGATCAGTCTCATCACCCCAAAACATCCACAAACATGTCCCAAGCCACAATGTCCCATGCCCTCCCAATGTCCAAACCAAAAAAAAAAAAAAAAAAAAAAAAAA
>Ga0209533_1000267_pt1 | contig 50666 bp, 32 predicted proteins | sample COG_04_FD_184748 | JGI IMG/M metagenome (GOLD analysis project Ga0209533, IMG submission 184748) | Pelagic Microbial community sample from North Sea - COGITO 998_met_04 (SPAdes) (version 2) | ecosystem: Environmental > Aquatic > Marine > Neritic zone/Coastal water | place: Helgoland, sampling...
TATAATGATTATCACGTCTTGATGGCATTTCTATATAAAATAATAATTATAAAATAGTTATTATTTTATTATATATTTAATTATCAAAACAAAATTCCAATGTATTATCTACTAGAACTTCATTAATAACGTCCCTATAATGTTCTACTATTTTAATTTCAAAATTATCAATATATATATTCTTTTCATCTTCTGATAGTGTACTTAGTATTCTTTTATAATCATCTTCATTATCAGCAGGTATTAATATTTTAGTTGCCCCTGCTCGTTTAGCTCCATCTAGTTTAGATTCTAAACCTCCAATTGCATGAACTTTACCATTTAAGTCAATTTCGCCAGTCATTGCGACAGTATTACGAATCTTAATATTACATAATCTAGATAATATAGCACTAGTAATTGCAATACCAGCAGAAGGTCCATCTTTAGGCATAGCTGCATCTGGGCAATGAATATGTAATCCATAACTACCGAAATCATCCCAATCAGTCTTAATTTTTTTCTTAACAACGTCTGGTAATAAATTCCATGCAACAGTTTTAGCACATTTCATTGATTCTTTCATAACATCTCCTTGATTTCCTGTTAATTCTAAACTTAATTTAGTATCAGAAGGAGTTCTCATAACTTCAATAATTGTAATACCACCTGTTCCAGCAGATGTAGCATATAGACCATTTACTAATCCAACTTGTGGTTCTTTTGCAATCTTGGTAAATTGTACACTACCCTTATCAGAAAATTGTGCCTTAACATATTCTTCTGTAATTTCAAATGGTAATTTGACATCTTCTTCGCCTAAAACACGTGTTAAGTTAATTTCTCGGATTAATTCAAAGAATCTTTCTTTTAATTTTCTTACACCTGCTTCATATGTATATGTATCTATAATATAACTGATTACATCATCACTAAAAATAAAATCTTGGATTTCATAACCAACAGTTTCTAATATTTCAGGTAATATATATTCTTTTGTTATATGAATTTTTTCTTTTTTTGTGATTGATTTTACTTTAACTTCAGTTATTCGATCTCTAAGAATAGGATCTACTAAACTGGAATCATTATAAGAAAATACAATTAATGCTTTTGATAAATCTAATTTAATACCTGAAAAGTATTTATCCGAATATTCCTGATTTTGTGAAGGATCCGTTAAATGTGTCAACATACCGATAATTTCTCTACCGTTTTCAGTTTTACTTACTTTGTCTAATTCATCAATATATATAACTGGATTCATACATTTTGTTTCTATCAAAATGTCAACAATTCTCCCCCATGTTGAACCAGCATATGTATAATTATGACCATCTAAGAATGATGCGTTGGTTGCTCCACCCAATGCAATGAATGCAAATGGACGACTATTCCCATTTTCATCAATTAAACATTTTGCCAATCCTTTTTTACATAATGTTGTTTTACCAACTCCAGGAGGTCCTTGAAATCCAAATATATTGCCTTCCATTTTACCATTTATCCATTGTGCAACTAATCGTTCGATGTGTTTTTTTGCATCTACTTGGCCATATATTGATGTATCTAATGTTTTTCTTATTTTAGCCATATAATCTTTCTTTGAATGTTTGTACCTTGTCCATTCGTTAAATAAATTCATTAATTGACTTTCAATAGATTTCCATTTATTAAATTCTTCTAAAATTTGATGATTAAATTGTTCATTATCAGTATTTTCATTTTCATATTCATATTCATTTGTTGTATTAAATATTCTACTCTTAACTAATTTTGGTGAATTAGGATATCCATATAATTTATTTTTAAGATTTTCTAATTCTTGTTTTATATTATAACTAATTTCTGATTCTATCTTTTCTAAGTTCTCATCATCTTCACAATCATCAATCTCTTTGTTTAATTGTTTCATTTTATCTAATTTTATTAAAGATGATTGTGAATCGTTCTTAATTAAGCTGTTATCTTCTGAATCCATATTTTCATAATTTTTATCTTCAGAAATTGATTTATTAATTTTAAATAATATATATTCAATTTTAATAATTAAATCATTTAATTTCTTTTCTGTCTCAAACTTATCTTCTTCATAAAATGCATATAATTCTAATAATTCATTTTTTACATATTTAATCGTATGATCAATATCATTTAATTGTAGTGTAGATGTTTTAAGATCAATTAAAAGAACTTTAATATTTGTAGAAAAGTCCTCTAAGAATGATAGAATTTTTTCTTTTTTATAAATTCCAAATGGTATTTTTAGCAATCCATCTAAATAATTGATAGCTTTTGTACTTTCTTTACTTGTATTTATTTCTTTTAGTTTATCTAATGCTTTTGATTTAACATTATCTGGTGCTTTTAACTGCACAATTCGATCTTCATAAGATATATTTTCTTCATTAAATGATAATAACTTCTTTCTATAATCATCAACACTTTTAAATGCAACTTTAAACTTCTTTTGAACTGACCAATGTAAACTTTTGAAAATATCATCAGCCATAAATTGAGGTTTTATACTATCTGAACTAGTAGTTATCATGTCATATAATAAATAAGCTAAATGTTTAGTTTCATCATTATCACTTATTAAAAATAAAGTTAATATTTTTCTTTGATCTTGTAAGGTACTCATTAAAAATTCTTTAACCAATGAAGATAATAATTGATTTTTAAGATTATTAAGATGTTCATAATCTTTTTTTAATTTTCTTACAATTTTCTCCGTTGTCAACACAACGATATCTCGTGTATTCAATTGATAAACATATGATATTATAAATGTCTGTGGTATATCCAACATTTTTGTTTGATCTTTGATAGTTTCGATTTTTTGTTTAAGAATTTCATGATTTTTATATACATTTAATGGATCTTTTTTAAAATATCCATTAATAACTAATTTTTTTTTATCACATGGAATTTCAATAATAGCACCATCAATTTTTTCTATTAATGAAGCATTTAATGTATCTAAATTTTGTATTACGATTCGATCATTCTCATTCTCTTTTTTATTTTCGTCATCTTTATCGTTTTCTTTATTCGGTGATAATATTTTTATCCCTATAGGAATAAATACATTATCAAGAAAGTATAAATATTTTGATGTAGATGTATTAAATATTTTACTTGTATCTTTAACTAAAATGTTAATAACCGCCATTAATGAAGATGTTCCACACTCACATACTAATTGTATTACCTCTTCTTTTAACATATATAAGTTAATTTTCAAATCTACAATATTTATATTAGAAAATGTTCTTAAATTTAAAGGATATGCTAATTGATTTAATTTTAATAAAACAACTTCTATTTTTTGCATAGTAGTATTGTATTTATCTTGATTAATCAATCCTGTGTCATAATTATTTTGGATTCTATCGATTATTTCTATTAACCTATTTTTTGTTTTTTCAAATGACAAATTATATGATTGAATATATTCTAAATTATATCTGAATTTATTTTGTAATATAATTGTTGATCTTAACAATTTTGTAGTTGGTTTTAATTCCATTAATAATATTAATATTTTAATTATATTATACAGACTTAATTAAATATTAAAATATTTATATATTTATATATGTCTAATTATCTTTGGACAGCAGATGGAGCTTATATTAAAAAAAACTTATATGAACATTTAAATAATTTTACAGTAGATAATGATAAATTCTGTGTACAAGATACATGCTTATCTAAATCTGAAATGATATTATTAAAAGAGTCTGTTGCAAATTATAGTATTTTTCAAAATGTAAATAACAAAGATATTTTAACTAAATATGAAGTTCAAGAATACATAAAAGAAATATTTAGAATTATAAGTGTTTCATCTGGTGATGAAAAAATGGCGAACATTAACAAATATTTGGCATATGGATTAAATGATATCAAAACAGGGTCTAATTATAGTTTTGCTCCTAAATATAATGAAATAAATTTTAATAATTTATATTTAGCAATTCCAGATATCAATATTACAACACTTAACTTTTCAGAAGAACAAGTACAAAACATAATAACTACAAATCGAATAGATTTTCCAGAAGATTCTCGTAAACGTTATGTTATTACTAATAAAAATATTACAAACATTCTATTGAAATATCATTCTTTTGTATATAATAATATGAAATTTATGTTATTTAAACCACAAGCAGACGGTTACTATTGGAAATTGCTTATAGAGTGGGGTGATCTAATTTCAGAAGCATCAAATAGTTTAGATAGAAACTATAAGAAAATATATGAAACAAATTTTAATAGTATAAATATAATTAATACGAAGGAAACTATTACTAAAATAGAATATATGAAGTTAATAGATGATTTAAAAATAATTTCAATTAAAAATGGTAAGTATGATAATAATTCATTTAAGGACAATATATTCATTAAACAATATAATGTTCCATTAAATTTAGAGATTATAACAAAAGAATATTTTGATAATGTTATTTACCAATCTAATAACTTTACTTTATCTGAAATATCTAATAATGATATTTTAATAGAATTAAAAACTCGACTAGGTGTCGATTTTATTAGCAATAAGCATTATATTTTAGATAATACAGAATCTTCTAGTATCAGATTATTAAGAGTTAAATATCCAAATAATAATAATTTCCAATGGCAAATTTTATTTTTGGAAAATAATTCATTTATACAATATATAGATACTACTACCGTGGTACAAGATAGTTTACCTCAACAAACTCCGGCACCTCAACAAACACCAGCACCACAACAAACTCCAGTACCACAACAAACCCCAGTACCTCAACAAACTCCAGTACCTAATCAAACCCCAGTACCTAATCAAACTCCAGCACCTCAACAAACTCCAGCACCTCAACAAACTCCGGCACCTAATCAAACCCCAGTACCTAATCAAACTCCAGTACCTAATCAAACCCCAGTACCTAATCAAACTCCAGCACCTCAACAAACTCCAGCACCTCAACAAACTCCAGTACCTAATCAAACTCCGGCGCCTCAAAATTAATAATATTCTTTAAATAAAAATTGACATTATTGCAATATAACAATATATTTATATTAGATTAATAATAATGTGTGGAATATGGGCTTATTTATTACATAATAAAATAGACTTTGAATATAATGTAATATTTAATAATTTTATGAACTTGAGTGGGCGTGGTCCAGATAGTTTAAATTTTGAATTTTATAAAAATAAATATATGACTGGTTTTCACAGATTATCAATAATGGATACTTCATATAAAGGAAGCCAGCCATTTGAATATTATGATAATGAAACAGATATAAAATATACCTGTATTTGTAATGGAGAAATATATAATGCTGCATTAATAAAAAGGCAATTTGAGAAAAATGAATTTAATTTCATGTCATCATCTGATTGTGAAGTATTGATACCATTATATATTAAATACAAGGAAAATATGGTTAATCACTTGGATGGTGAATTTAGTATTATATTAATTGAAGAATGTGGTGATAATATTAAATATTATATTGTTCGAGATAGAATTGGTATAAGACCATTATACATAGGAAAAGATAAAAGTAATAATTTTATCTTTTCAAGTGAATTAAAGGGTATGAAAGATTTAGCAATAGAATCTCAACAATTTAAACCTGGCACATATAAAACAATTACATATACAGATGGACAGTATAATGAAACGTCTAATACATATTATGATATAAACGTGTATTTAAACCATCCAATAACATTTGACTATAATACAAATTCTATTTTATTAAATATTAAGAATATATTAATTAAAACAGTTACAAAAAGATTAATATCAGACAGACCTGTTTGTGCATTGCTATCAGGTGGATTAGATAGTAGTTTAGTATGTTCAATAGCGAGTAAAATACTAAAGGGATATGGTAAAAAGTTATATACGTTTAGTATTGGTATTCCAGGTAGTACAGATAATATCTATGCACAGAAGGTAGCTGAATATATTGGTTCAGAACATACAGTAGTAACTATTAGTCAGAATGATGCAATTGTCGCATTAAAAAAAGTTATTTGGGCGACGGAAACATATGATATTACAACAATTAGAGCATCAACTGGACAATATTTAATATCTAAATATATTGCCGATAATACTGATTTCAAAGTAGTATTATCAGGTGATGGGAGTGACGAAGTTACTAGTGGTTATTTAGAGAATTTTTTAGCACCAAATGTCGACGAATTGCATAAACATGCAATTAAAAGAATTGATGAAATTCATTATTATGACGTATTACGTGCAGATAGAGCAACATCTCTTCACGGACTAGAACTCAGAGTCCCATTCCTAGACGTAGAATTTATAAATTATTATCTTAATATTGATCCTAAATTAAGACAACCAGATAATAATAAATGTGAGAAATATTTATTACGCCAAGCTTTCAAAGACGATTATTTACCAGAGGAAGTATTATGGAGACAAAAAGAAGCATTTTCAGATGGCATAAGTTCACAAGAAAATTCATGGCATTCAATAATAAAATCAGTATGTGATGAATTAATTACAGATGAAGAGTTGGAAACTGCGAATATTAAATATGATTACTGTACACCTAAAACAAAAGAGTCATATTATTTTAGACATATATTTACAGAATTGTATGGTAATTCATTTAATAATATAATTCCGGGATTTTGGATGCCAAAATGGTCAACAACGACAGATCCTTCTGCGAGGTCTATGGAAGTCTATTCTAAAAGTAATGAATTACCCTCCAATATAACAATACCATTCAATCAATAAGATTAAAAACTGTTTAATTATCTAAATTAAATATAATATGTTTAAAAAAGAATTATTATATTTAATATTTGGGATAATATTTATTTTGTTAATTAAACAGTTTTTTAAAAATACAGATGCACTTACATTTTCAAAAACAGAAGAGTTGACCCCCCTTTCAAAGAAGACTTTGAATCGTGTGACTCCACAATTGCGAAAAATTGTTGCATCTGTGCATTATATCCCTTATCCGTCTGATCCAAGTATAATAAAAAACGAATTAGAGAATATTAAAAAAAAGCAAGGACAATTAACATCTGATCATAGAAAAGAAATATATCAGGAAAGTAAGCATGATATAGAAATATTCGCACGTGAAATGACTTCTAATCCAAATTACATTGCGAAAATACAAAATAATATAAACACGTATATAGATCCAATTATTATGCATATTAAAATTAAATTTAATAGGGTGCGTCCTTATCATTTAGATAAAGATATACATCCAACTATAGAATATCCAGGTCATCCTTCTTATCCTTCTGGTCATGCAACACAAATATATTACATAGCGTATTACATGACACAAAAAGAACCACAAAACAGGAAAAAATATTTTAAAATAGCAAAACGTGTTGCAGAAAATAGAGAATACGCAGGAGTTCATTATGAAAGCGATTCAAAATATGGACAAATAATTGGCGAATACTTATCATCTATTTATAATGAATAAATCAGTAAGTACTTGTAAATAAAAAATATAGTAATTTCCGCATTTTAGATGCAGAAAAATGATCAATTACTACAGATACTTCTGTGAAGTCTATTCTAAAAGTAATCAATTATTAGATAGTATCTAATAATAAATTTTAAAAATTTCTTAATTTTAAATAATCTAATTCAGAAATTTGCAGAGGTGTTGTATTATTTTTATTAATAATATATTTTACTTTATTATTTAATTTTTCTAACATATTAGTTAGAGTCATTTCTCCTTCATCTCTAATTGGTACATCCGTTAATTTGTAATCATTTTTATGACATTTATTAAATACTGCATCTTTATAAAAAAAAGTAATAGTTTTAAATTTAATATTTTTTGGTAAATTACCTTGATAAATATATTTATCAGGGCATGATTCGTTATAGTTATAATGATACATATATAAATTATTAATAATACTTAATACTAGAAGAATAATTAATATAACAATTAATATACTCATATATTTATATATAGATTATTAATTAATATTAATATTTAAATTAAAAATCTATATTTATATATATTAGGATGAGTTCCAATAAAGTAGACGAAATTGTCGATTTAGCATATAAAGCTTTCTTTAATAAAAACACATCAAAAAATTTTTCAAAAAAACCAATTTTAATTAAAGAAGTGTTGGCTGAGAATAGTTTATTTAAATTTGATCGCGAATCTTCAGAATCTGACCAACTATTAGAATCTTTATTTAATAACGAATTAACATATATCGATGGTAGTTGTGCTGATAAATTAGTATTTAGTAGAAAAAATACTAATAACAACAATATGTCTTTAGTAACTATGTTTTTATATAAAAATTCAGGAGACGTTGATTCAAATAATTCAAATATTAATATTAATGCTATTAATCGATTTATATTATATACAAATAGTGGTAAAATGTCATATATAACTTTGCCTATGAATAATTTTGATATAGCTAAAACTAAAATACAGGATAAATTAGCTAATTTCGATGATGCATTAAAAATAATGAAAAAATGCAAATCACCTGTTGTTTCTATTCAAATTACAGAATTATTTTATAAGTTAGATGATTTAAGTAATAGCTTGAAAGTTATTAATAAAGATGATTTAGTAATATTATTATTAAATCTTATATATGCATTATTTCATCATCAAAGAAAATATCCAGAATTAAGATTAAACATGGATGATTTAAAAGGATTAATGGTATATATTAAACCTAAACAAGATAGAAAATTCAATTATTTTGTTAATAATTTAAATTTTGTAGTCCCTGATAATGGATTACAAGTTCGATTTCATGATTTAAGAAATTCTGTTATTAGTAAGGAATTGGAAAATAAATCTCTTAGTCCTAAAACTAATAAATTATCACAATCCGAGGATCTAATCAATTTATTAATGTTATTTAAAGATGCTACAAAAACTGATAATAAAAAACTAATAGACAGTTTGATTAAAGATATTAAAAAAGATAATCTTAATGCTGAAAATATTTTACTTAATAACAATTTATTTTCTCAATTCAAACAACCTAAACCAGATATTAAATCATCAGATAGAGACATAAATACAGAAACATCTGAAGCATATGGTGGTAGTATTGAAGAATCAGATGAAGATGTCAATATAGAATCATCTGAAGCATATGGCGGCAGTATTGAAGAATCAGATGAAGATGACAATGTAGAAACATCTGAAGCATATGGTGGCAGTATCGGAGGATCAGACGATGATGCCGATGTAGAAACATCTGAAGCATATGGTGGCAGTATCGGAGGATCAGACGATGATAATAATAAATCAGATGGCGGCGATGAAGATGACAGCAGCGACGATGACGACGACGACGACGACGATGACGATGATGACGACGACGACGACGTTGACGACGATGACGACGATGACGACGATGACGTCAAGAGTGCCGAAGGTGGTAGTAAAAAAAATATGCCATCATCTAGTTCTTCTGACATAGAAAGCGATGACACATCTTCAATTGATTTAGATATTACACCTGAGATTCAATATTCAAATGATAAAAAATCCAAATCAAAAAATGTAGAAGCTATATCATATAAAGTAACTAAACCTAATAAGGTTAAGATAACAAAAACACGAGTTGAAGGTAGTAGAAATTTACATACAGGATTAACAGATAGTATAAGCGATGATAGTTCTTTATTATCATTATCATTGTCATCAAATAAAAAATCATCAAATAAAAAAACATTATCAAAATTATTTAATGTAAATAAAAACGAAGACGAAGATATGCAACAAGGAAATATGCAACAGGGAAATATGCAACAAAAAACTAATAAAATAGGGGCATTATTAGGTTCTACAAATGTACATGCGCCGCAACAAGGAAATATGCAACAAGGAAATATGCAACATGGAAATAATAGAATCGGCGCATTATTAGGTTCTACAAATGTACATGCGCCACAACAAGGAAATCCAAATTATCAAGATTTATATAATAGTGGCCAATTAGGTCAAATGCAACAATCAAATCCTGTTAATATTACAAATGATGGATATGGTGTTCATTCTCCCGAATCTATACCTGATATGAATATGGGGTTATCTGAAATGATGCAAAATGCAAGAAATAAACAAAATATGGATGGATTAGATAATTTGCCTCCAAATATTCGAAATCAAATATCAAATATTCCTATGCAACAACAGATGGGGCAACAACAGATGGGCCATCAGATGCCAATGGATATGCAACAACAAATGGGCCATCAGATGCCAATGGATATGCAACAACAAATGGGCCAACAACAGATGCCAATGGATATACAACAACAAATGGCTATGCAACAAATGGGACAACAGATGCCAATGGGTCAACAGCAGATGCCGATGGATATACAACAACAAATGGCTATGCAACAAATGGGCCAACAGATGCCAATGGGTCAACAGATGGGTCATCAGATGCCAATGGGTCAGCCAATGGGCCAACAGATGCCAATGGGTCAGCAGATGAGTCGCGATGATATTGTTAATAGATACGGACAAAATTACAATGGTCCAATTGATATGATGGGCGGTGGTAATAAATTAGTTGACTTAAAATATATGCTGAATGATACTACTTCATCGGGCCAAAAAAAAAAAACTAAAAAACTAAAAAATGAAAGGACTAGCCAACGAGGAGGTAATGGCAGGGTAATACCAAAATATACTGGAGACAGGAATAACCCTTTTAAAAGCAACGAAGAAACAAATATTGGAAAACAACGATATAATGAAACGAATAGAACCGCTGTAAAACAACCAGAACCATTACTTGAATTTAAATTAAATAATGTTACGAAACAACCTATGCCACAAAATCAGGGGATGTATCCTTCTGCATATATCCCAATTCAAAATGCTTATATGCCAGATGGATATCCATATGTTGCAGGTGGAGGTATGCAGAATCAATATCCATATTCATTTACTCCAAATAATGTACCTGTTATAAAAAATTATAATATATCATTACCAAATCCTTCAGGTGATCATGTTAAAATTGCAGATTTATATGAAGATATGTTGCCAAATACTGGAAAATATAATAATACAAGTATTACATTAGAAGAAAGATTAATTATTTATAATTATGTTAGACAAGTTCTTGTTAGAATTGGTGATGGGGAAGATATTGATATCGATGGTAATATTAAGGAAACAACTAATAGAAAAAATTTATTAAGTTATTTAAAATTATTAGATTTAAATCCTTATCATAATAGCAGACTAACACCAAATCCCTATTTAAGTTTGCCTAAAAAAATGCTTATGTATAGATCATGTTATCCAATACGTTTTGATGCAGCTACTAAAAAAACAACATGTTCTAAATTTAGTATTGGATTAAATTTAAGAATTTATCAAATGACTGAAGCAGAATATAATATTAAACATTTACCACCACCTGGAGCAGGTGTAAATAATCATGCACAATTTAATTTATGGAGAGAAGTTGCATTTTATGAATTTGTAAAAGAAAATATTTTAAAGAAGAAAATATGTCCTAATTTCCCTATTATATATTCATGGTTTATATCAGGAGGTACTGACATTGATTTTAAACGTTTGCAAACTCTTCAAAATAAATATGGACAAGTAGATGGAAATGGCAAACCGTTATATAATGCAGATGAAGTGGCAAAAAATAAAGCACATCAACTCGCTTATAAGAAAGAATTAGACGAGCATTTTGCAAATAAGGAACGTATTGTCCCCTTAAGTATGACCGGTGGTCCATATCATTTTAATATATACGGAATTTTACTTGATCAGTGGAATATGCCGGTACCAGATAGGGCACCAGATCCATCTAAGAATGATCTCGGATTTAAAAATAGACAATTTACTCCAATTGAACAGCAAACTATTAAATTTAATTTAAGTTCAAGTCCAGATGGTAAAGTTAATTTGGTTCTTAATGATATTAATAAACCGATTGATCGTTCATTGTTAATACTAACAGAAGCACCAAATTATAATATAATTCAGTGGGCTACAAGAACTTATAATAATCAAATTTTAGGGCCAATTAAAACAATGATCCAAACTGGGTATCATCCTGAAAATGTATGGTTAAGTATTTTATTTCAATTACTCATTGCATTACATGTAATGTATTTAAAAAAGATAACCTTTTTCAAGATGACATTAGAAGATAATATATATATTAAAGATTTAATGAATAATGAACAAACAGTTGGGTATTGGAAATATATTGTTAATGATTTAGAATTTTATATTCCAAATCATGGCTTTTTATTGTTAATTGATTCAAATTTTAAAGATATTGAAAGCAACGCAACAACTGTATGGTCCGTTCCAGAAGATGAAAGGAATAAAGAGGTATTTAAATCATATGGAGATGTTGATCCAAATTATAATGATGATCAAGCAGTTTATAGAGATAAATTAAATCAAGTTCAATATGAGAACTTAATAGAAATATTAGATCCGGACAAGTTTCGAAATGCATTTACATTAAGTGGAGGCATTAAACCTCCAGACAATGTAATGATGAAAATTCGTGCTATATATACTGATATTAGTAATAGAGTAGCTCCAGAAGCAGGAGCAGCAGGAGTGCCACAGAACGGGGACCTTTCTGAAATTATTTTTGAACATATGGGAGGTTTTCTACATAATAGAGCTGGCACATTTTTATCTAAAACAGAACAGGATGATGGGATTGGCCTTGCACCACAACACCTAAATATAAATAATGCAAAACCGGGGCATTTATATCCTGTTCATGAGGGGGGGAATTATAAATGGGTTATTTATAAAGGTCTACACCGGGATCGTCGGAATCAAATTGAAGTTTATACTAGAACAGATCATAATTCTCCAGATATTATACTAGGGACATATTACGAAGATGACTTATTTATATATAATTCATTACAAAATATAGATCAGAAATTTAAAGCACAAGAAGGAAAATTAGGTGAAGATGAATTATTAGAAACTTATAGAATTAATTAGTTAATTAAATATATTAAATTTATATATTTAATATATATATGGATTTAAAAGATTTTAATAATAGTAAAATTAAGGTAGAAAATAATAGTTTTCTACTACTAAGTTCACACCGTAATGATTATTTTAATGAATATAGTGAGAAGATAAGTAATGATAACCCAGATTATAAAGGCTATATCCTATCTGATTTATTTTTTTCAGAAGCAAATATAGAAATAGTTCAAAGATTTTTAGTATTAAGTGTTTATAAAGAAACAAATAAAAAATACTTAATACCTTTTCAGAATCATAATTCTATTACAACAGTAATGAAATATATGTTCAATGAAAATGCCAAAAATTTGCCATATGATATTACAAAGCAAATCAATGAATTGAATACATATGTTGTGACTGAACTTAAACCCATGATAATAAAAAATATATATAGAAGAGAACAATATATTAAAGATATAAATGCACCTCCTCCAATAAATAATTTACCAATAAATGTTAATTCTGCTGGTAATAAAACATTACCAAGTTATAGTTCTACATTTATCTAAATATTTTTATAAATTTTATAAAATTTATAAAAAATTAAGTTAATTTAATTTAATTTATTGTTGAAGTGTTTCGTTGATACCTCCACTGTTATCTATTTGATGATAGATAAAAATTGTACCCTTTCTGCTTGCTTTAGCCTGGAAATCTTCATTGGTGGAATCAGTGGCTGTTGAAGGATCTATTGTAGAAACTGGGGAGACTCTCATTTCATTGGATGCTACAGTAGCATCATTACGTGCGATTGAGGCACCTCTGGGATTATACCAATAGTGGTTGGTAATACCATCAACATTTTTTAATATAATAGCAGATGAACCAGTAATTAAACCTTGGACACCCTCTATTTTTTGTCCATTTGAGTAATATTCTTCGGAACTATTAACTTCTACACATACAACGGATTTTAAGTCATAATTGTTGGATTGATTTGGAAGGGTGATAGTTGGGGGGAATTTAACTGGTGTTGGATTTAGTCTATCAAAACCAGCAACAGTTCTAGGTAATCTATGGAAGTATTGAGGTCTGATTAATTTACCAATGTTTAATGTATGTGCTCTTCTTGGTACATAGAATACTAATACTTCTCTGGAATAAATGATTTGTTGATTCTTTGGTACAACATTTCCATCTTCAACATACCATTGAGACATAATTAATGCATCTTGTAGATCTAATTCTCCAGATGATAAACCATTATTCATAGTAGGTAATCTCAAAGTTACCATAGGAATAGAGGTAACTTTTGGCATAATAACTTGATTTCCCATAACTTGGTTATTAGCCATTACATTTTGTAATGGGCTTGTTGCTACAATTGTAGGTCTTAGAGAAAATGCACTGAATAATCTTTGCATTACTTCACCTTCAGAACCTTCCATAACTAAATCATGGTTATCAATAGTGTTTCTTCTACAGTTATCAATTGCTAACATAAAGTTAGTGTGATTGCAATCATAATATCTACCATTTCTTAAACTAACAACAGAATTCCATAAATTGGATTGTAATTGAGCTCTGTTTAATAGATCTTTAACAGGGGATTCAGCAGAACATACAACATCGGTTGGGTCACTGATCATATCATAGAACAAATCGTAATCAGTTGATGTTAAAATAGGTTGTTTAGAGTATCTTTGTTTTACAATATATGCAATATTTCCTTGTAACATATGAGTATCGAATAAGTTAATTTTTGGAAGGAAAAGAGCAGCAACTACAGGGTGAATAGAACAATGTGGGTTATGTCTTTCTGCGTTGAATGTTCCAGTTATAGCTTCTGGGGCACAATCTCTATAGATCATGGATTGTAATACTACTTGAGCATGGGTTGATCTTGTCTCATTGTATAATCTAATTAATTTTTGTACAGAGTCGTAATCTTTATCATCGAATTTCATACCATCATCGACATCGACCATACCTTGGCCTAATGCTCTACTCATACTTGTGAATGGAACAGTAACATTTACATGCTGGGCTTCTTCAACACCTGTTAATGATTGTTCATAAACTCTTCTGAATTCTTCAAATTCAGGATCAGATAAGTTATATTTCTTCTTGTATTTAAGAGCTTTCTTTAAAAGAATATGAAGAGGATAGTTTGAATTTGAGTATCTTTCATTTATCATTCTAGCAAATTTCTTTGCTCTTCTTTTTACATCACGAGTTCTTTCCATAAAAGAATCTTGAATTTGATCCAATAATTCTTGATCACCGTATCTTTCTCTTAATTTATACATAGCTGTTTGAGAAATATGGTTAGGATTTTCTTTAATTAATTTTCTAACTTCATTATCTACAACATTCGCGTTACTTTTGTCGTCGCTAGGTCTTTTTCTATTAAAATTATCAGCAGATTTATTATCACTTGACATTATATATATATAAGTATAGATATTTTTTTTCAGGAAAAAAAATTATTATTACTGAAAATTAAATTTTGTATTTCTATACTTTTTTTAAATATGTATTAAAAGTAAATATTTATATATATATATAAATAAGATCACATTTTTATAATAAGATAATAAAATATACAAATTATGAGTTTAGAAATTGAGAACACTTTAAGATATTATCAATAAAGAATGGTTAACATTGAAATATTTGCGCATATTCATACTATTTTATACTAAAAAATTTAACAAAATACTTAAATATAATATACTATTATTTTTAAACACATAGTTGAACTGAATATTTATTTATTTGTGATCTAAATGAAGATCAATATAAATTTAATCACTATTACATCTATCGTCTATTTTTTCAACAACCTTGACAGGTACATCAAACTTATTGAAATATAGATAAGCTTTTGCAGAATTACGAATAATCATTTGTGGAATTATAACAATTATCACAATAATATTTTTATCAATTATATTTTTATATTTCTCTTTATAGTAATATAAAATATTCTTAAAATCATTTGAACTTATATTAGTAAAATATGTAAAATCAATTATCACTTTATAATTCATTTGTATATTATCTAAAAAATTTCTTACGAATTCGACCATTTCTGAATATTCTTTATCACTAAATTCATTTTTTAATATATAAATTGTTATAATTTTATATGTTGCTTTTGCATCTATTTGATATTTCATAAATTTATTAAGCTCTATCATATAAAATATTAAAGATATTAATATTTTATAGGTATGTATATATTAATTTATAACTTAAATTTATGAAAATGTTCTTCCATTTCAGCATACAATTTGATATATCCTGATAAAACATCATTCAAAATTTCATTTATAGTCTTACTACCATTTGTTACATACTCAATTGTTACATCACGTATTAATAAATGATCTAATTTATAACCAGCAAAATCTATGTTTTTATGATCCTGTAACCCTCTTGCAATTAAATTTCCAAATGTATGATCTTCATTGTTTAATATAATTTTCCCATGATTATCGGATGTAAATTTTATTTTCTTAATTACATTCATAATGAATTCTAATCTAAACTTAATTATTTTACATGTTCTACTTAAAATTTCAGAAACTGAAAGTTGTCCTCTTGGTTCAAATTTAAATATATATTCATTATCATTAATCATTTCATAACAACACATTCCAACTGATGCATATATTGAATGATTCATTGGAATTCCTTTATCTGCTTTTGCAGAGAATTCAAACTCCTCTCCTGGTTTTAATCTTACAATTAATATAGGATTTTTATAAAATGATTTTACTTTTTTAGTACCATCAAAAAATTCAATCGCATCCGATGTTACATCAAAATATTCATCTTTTTTATTGATAACTTTACTATATATTGTAAATAAATAATTATCTTTCTTTTTTTCTTCTCCTTCTCCTTCTCCTTCAACTTCTTCTTCATTTACAGGTTCTTTATATTCAGCTCTTCCTCTAGTATATCGTCGTAATTCATTATATTCATCCAAATCTAATGGGAAATTAACATCAATTAAAGGTAAATTTTCCAACCTATTTCGCATATAGTCATTGTTATATACAGATGTATTTTTTGATATATCTATATTATCTTTATTAAATGCAAGAGATGGAATATCTTCAAGCATTACGCGTCTTAAAACATTTAATACGATATGATTTATTTCTGATCCTTTAAACTTGATATGTAAATGATTTGGTTGAAAACTACTATCATTCAAATAACTATTTTTACTAATATCTAACTTTGACTTGGACATTTATATATATATAATCATCATTTTTTTAAGCAACTTTATTTTCCATTTTTTCTCAAAATTCTCTTACCAGATATACCATATTCTTTCTTTATTATCCGAATTCCTCTTATTTCATGTTTATTTAATCCACCATTTTGCGGATATACATCAAATGAATCCATATCTGAAAAATCTTTTACTGGATCCACATATTCATCCATGTTTACATCTTCTGTTTCTATTATGTTGTCTTCCATACTAGTATATGAATCGTCCGATAAATCTTCTAACATTTGTTCATCAAATTTATTATCATTTGTTTCTAAATATTCCTCTTTTTTATCGTGGTCATATGGTTTACTTACATGTTTTTCAGTTTTAAATTCTTCATATTCATCTACTTTTGATTTTTCTTCGTAGTTGCCATTATCTAATTTTTTATTAATTCTAGAAAGAATTATATTAAATATATCATCTTCAAGTTTCTTTGTATTATCTTTATATTTAGAAACATTAAAGTACTTATTTATTATTGAATCATTTTTATATTTATTTTCCATATTTATTAATTCTTTATTAATTCTTTTTGCTGAGATTAATATTTCATTTAATGATAAATTAACATGAAAACTACTTCTTATTTTAGTAAAATTAGAAGGAAATACTGGGCATATAATAAATTTAATTGGATTTTTCCCACTAACAAGTTCTTTAAATCTTTCATTATCAATATCTTCAATATTCGTCATTATAGCGTATGCATCTACAAATTGTGCTTTAAAATCTAATGCTAAATTATATATAATCTCTTTTAATAATTCATAATCAACACTTGTAAATATAACATTTAAATATTTAAATTGTTCAACATATGCTTCGACAATGTTCATATATACATATAAAATAAATTAAATGTTTTTAAAATTTATTTTAAAAACATTTACAGAAATCGAGCAAAACGATACTTTCTATCATCATATATATGCTTTTCCTCTTCTGACATTTTAGTAATTATTACACAATTCATACCAAATGTAATAGAACTAATATTGCTTCGTGTTGCTTCCCCGATAAGACCTTTAAGAAGATTTGTTTGTTTATTTTGATTAGGTGATGTCATGAATTCACGATTAACATCATCTGCGAGATGTTTGAATATTTCTATAGCAGATTTAGAATTTTTATATCCATATCTTGTATCATAATCATATAATCCACCACGAGTCCAATAAGATGTTTCGATATCTTCTATTATATAAATACCACCAGGCTTCAATAATTTATCAAATAATAAATCGAATGATGAAATTTGGTGTTCAGGTATATGTGATCCATCATCTATAATAAAAAAAATCTCATGTTTTATTTTTTTATCTATTATATTTTGTAGCATTGTATTAGATGATTGGTCTGCTTTAAAGATTGTATATCTGTCTCCAGAATCTTCTACTCCAATGTCGATCCCATAAATGTATGCATAAGGGAAATAATTGAGCCACATAGACAATGATAATGATTTTTGAATACCAATTTCAAGCATTGCGCGTCCGCCAGATTTTTCTCGTGAACGCAAATGTTCAATAAAACGAGGATAAAAACGATGATATCCATGATGAGTTATCTTATCAGTCCCAGCCTTGTAACCGATTTTTGCCATATCGCCACTAGAAGTTATAATATTATTCATATATTTCTCACTAAATAATGCTTTTCCAGGATTATAACGAGTTTTCGATTTATGAGTTTTCGATTTACCAGAACCAGTTGCCATGTAATTATCGTCATTATATGTATATGTCGATTCAGAATCGTTATAAAGTGTGAATGTTGTTTTTCCTGTTCCATAGTTGCCTCCGTCTAATTTTTTCTTAATTCTATCAATGATCACAGTAAATATATCATCTTCTAGTTTTTTTATATTATCCTTATATTTAGAAACATTAATATACTTATTTATTATTGAATCTATTTTATAGTTATTTTCCATATCTACTAGTTCTTTATTAATTTTTTTTGTTGAAATTAATGACTCATTTAATGATAAGTTAATATGATAACTACTGCGTATTTTAGTAAATTTATTAGGAAGTACTGGACAAATTATAAATTTTATTGGATTTCTCCCACTTGTAAGTTCATTTAATCTTTCTTTATCAATATCTTCAATATTCCTTATTATAGAATACGCATCTACAAATTGCGCATTAAAATCTAGTGCTAAATTATATATAATTTCTTTTAATAAATCATAATCAACACATGTAAATATAACATTAAAAAATCCAAATTCTTCAACATATGCTTCAACAATGTTCATATATATATGAAAATAAATTAAATGTTCTTAATTATTCACTATTTTACTAGTATATTATCCAAATATTTTTGTAATATATGTATATGAGCTCAAAAAAAGGTATTAATAATAAATTAAATCGAAATAAAGATTTTTTTAATTCTATAGACAATGAACTAAATAATGATGATGATAATGATAATGATAATAATATTGAAACAAATATAATACATATAAAAAAAGATATCAAAGATATGAAAAATAAACTTGATATCTTAATTAAAATTTTATCTAATAATAAATTATGTAGTTTATCAAATAATGATTATATTAATACAGAATTATTATTTGATCGTCTAAGTGAAGAAGCAGATAATGCGAATTTAACTAATGAATCAAATCAAATAGTATCATCTGAAGAATCAAATAAAATAGTATCATCTGAAGAATATGAGGCTGTCAATAATCTATCATCAAGTGAAGAAGATATTGATGAAGACAATGGCATAGATGATACAACTATTAACTATTCTAATACTACCGACTAATTAAATTTATATTTATTAAAATAATTTTAATTAATTAAGTAATGAGGTCTAAATATTACTTAATTTTATTTGAAATTAATTTTAAATTGTACAATAAAACAAAATTAGAAAATATAATATTTTTATTAAAAAAGCAAAATTATAATTTTATTTACGGCATTGTTAATACTAATAATATTAATATATCAAATACAGATATTATTTATATAAATAATTCAAAATATTGTTTTATAAATATTTTAAATGAAATTAAATTTGATATAGATTATGTAATTCATGTTAAAAATCCAGAATTGATTGATTTTAATGCTATAATTAACTATGATTTTAATGATGATAAAATTACTGTTTCGAATGATTATAATAATATATGTTGTCGTATTATACCTTACAATATTATTAAAAAAATCGATAAGCAATATTATAATTTAAATATAAGTAAGTGTGATATTATAAAATGTGTTAATCCTAAGACCGATGTTAAATATGAATATATAACAACATCAATCGAAACTAAAATTGAAAATAATTTAATTGAATCTCAGGATCTAATAACAATTATTATGACATGTTATAACTCTGAAAGTACAGTAGAGGATGCATTAAGATCTATTATAAACCAAACATATACGAATATTGAAATTATAATTATTGATGATGGTTCTAATGATAATACATCTAAAATTATTAATAAATATAAACAAATAGATAAACGCATTCAATTTATTGAATTGACTGTGAATAAGGGTTGTTATTATAGTAAGAATATCGCTCTTAAAAATATAAATCCAAAAACTAAATATATTGCATTTCAAGATTCAGATGATATATCATTAGTATCTCGTATTTCTAAACAGTATTCTCATATGAAAAAACATAAACTATTATTATCTACAGTACAATTTTATGAAAATAATTCATTTAAAATGCCGATGATATCTAAAATGATTCATATTATGGTATTTAATAAAATAGGTTTTTTTGGTACACAAAGATTTGGTGAAGATGAACATTATTATTATAGATTTTTTGCATTATTTTGTCCAGATTATGACTGGTTAAAAACAATTAAATATGAAAATAATAAAATTGGATTTTTTAAAGATTATAAATATTATCATAATATTAATGAAATATTATATATCGTAAAACGTCATACCGCTTCACTTACTGCCACAATTCGAAATCCACGTGTGCGTATGTCAAATGAGTTAAATAAGAAATATAAATTATTAGCATATGAAAATACAAGCGAATTAATACAAGCTGGATGTTATTTAAATTTTACTAATAAAATATCATGTATTAAAAATAATCAAAATGTTTCTATTAGTATTGATACACCTTCTACGAGTATTATTGAAATGATTTTACCAAAAAATGTTCATCAAGCATACATATCTAAACCATTACATCATTTAAAAAATAGATTTTTAGATAAATATAATTTAGTAGATTTTCATAGTTTTAAAGATCCATGTGTATTCTTTGGTATGTATAATAATGAGGATATTAATATATTAAAAAGATTAAAGAATGAAAAATTTATAATATGGGGTGGTACAGATCTGGATATGGAGTATCCAGATCGGGTTGCTAAATTTAATATTATCAAATCTATTCCTATTACAAAACATTATGCGATTAGTTCTAATATGGAAAAAAGAATGATTAAATTAAAATTAAAATATGAAAAAATAGAATTTAATTTAATTAATGAAAATTTATTTTATCCAATAACTTTGAGAGAAAATTCGATTTTTATATATAATGGGTTTACACCAGGGAGTGAACACATATATAATGAAGATATATACAAAAATATTGTAAAAAAATTACCAGACTATAATTATATTTATAGTAATACTTTGAATCTACCCTATGAAAATATGCCCGATATTTATAAAAAATGCTTTATCGGTTTAAGATTAACAAATAAAGATGGCAATGCGAATATGGTACAAGAAATGAATTATATGAATATACCGGTTGTTCATAACGGTGACGAAATCAAATCTTTATTATGGAAATCAGAATCAGATATTATTAAACATATATTAGACAATATACCACATATATTAATTATTTTTGATAAAATTATGATACAATCAGACGGTTCGACGGTATGGCTGTTTAATTTTATTAATTTAATAAAACTTTATAATTCAAAAATACGAATTACGATAAAATGTATGAAAATCAATAATCAAATTAAAATTAATAATGTAAAATTCATAACAGAATGTACTGATTATTCACAATATAATCATATATTTTATAGAATTAATGAATCAATAATTGATTTTGTTTTATATAATAATGTTACTTTAATTATTCATCATTATGATACTGCTTTAATTAACTATTATGATAAATTTAAATTTATCATATGTAATAGTATATTAATAAAAGATGAACTATTATTAAATAATAATAATGCCAAAATTAATATTTTACCACCATTAATAAATAAAATACAGAATCCAAAAAAAAATACAGTATTAACATTTTGTTATAGCGGTACTATTAAAAAATCATATAAGTCATTAGAAATGTTAACTTTATTTGAAAATCTATCAACTAATTATGATTTCGTTTTTTATTTAGTATATGGTAAACATAAACACGAAAATGATATATATGATCAAAAACTTAATACTATTATTAATAAATTAAAAAATAATAAAAAATTTCATATTTATAATGATATTCCACATATTGAAATTGAAAATATTATGAATATATCTCATTATGGAATAGTAATACACGACGAATCAATTGATAATAAACAACAATCTACAAAATTAATTGAATATTTATCTCATAAATGTATTCCAATTAGTTATTTAACATATTTAAATTGTGGATATATTAATAAAAATTTATATTTTTACGATATTAAAGAATTAGATGCAATAATACAAGATATTATTAATAATAAAATAAAATATGATGATATTATAATTAATAATAAATTAGATTCACATTTGATATCAAATAATTTACATATATTTAATGTTTCAAATAATATTATTATTACAAATAAAGTGATAATTAATAGTGATAAAATTGTTATTACAAACGTATATAAAAATATATTCAATAATAAGAAGGTTATTTTTATTAGTAATGATTATGATTTTAATACTCATTCAAATAATATTAAAAATATTCTAAATAAAGATAAATATACAAAATATAGTTGTAATTTAGAATTAAATTTTTACTTTAATAAATTAGGAGATTATATTCTTGATTACAATTCTAATATTTATGATTATAGTAGGCATCAAGAATATTTAGATTTATATGGAGTAAAAGAGTCTGAATCATTATATATATATACGAAAGATTCGGATTACATTGAATTTAATTGCTTATTAGAAAAAAATTATTCCTATTATATTCATTTTGATATTGAGTTTATAATACCTGGTACATTATTTCTTTTAAGCATTACCGAGTTTGATGATGTATTAAAAGATATTAATCGTAATTTACACGTTATAACAAATAATAACTCTAATATTAAATTTTCTATAAATACACAAAAAGATTCGAATTTTATTTTTAAAATTAAACCATCATCACGTAATTTCTCACAAGTCAAATTTAAAATTAATAAATTTGAAATTAATAAAATTATATCACCCAACAAATTATGTGATAAAATTAAAATTATTAATATGGATAAAGAAATAAGAAAATATCATAAAATTAATAGAACTTTTGAAATTAATGGTATAATATGTGAAAGAAGTACAGGAGTTGACGGCCAAACACCTCAAATTCAAAAAATTTATGATATAAATAATAATTTACCCTTTAACGAAATAGAACATAAATTAAATAGGAAATTAATTGTTAGTTCAGGCGCAGTAGGATATTTATATTCAATGATGAACATTTTTAAAGAAGCTATAATTAATAATTATGAATATATTATGATTTGCGATGACGATATTAAATTAATTAATGATTTCCTATTTAAATTTAACGATTTATTGAATTGTATCAATAATCGATTTAGGCTATTAATGCTAGGATCATCTCAATGGGATTGGAATGATATCGAATTTAAAAATAAATATTATCATCCCAATTCATCATCTAATGGATCTTTTGCGAATATATATCATAGAAGTACTTTTGATATAATATATAAGAATATTATAAAATGCAATGCACCATTTGATGATATACCTATGAAGATTAATTTTAATAATAACTTTTGTTATTTAGCATATCCTAATTTAGTTATTGCACAGCTTGAAGAATCTAGTATTAGAAAAATCAATAAAAATAGAAATTATGATAGATTTAAATGGAATATTAAAAATTATTTTAGTTATGAATATGATTTTAATAGTAAATTAATATATAAAAAAATAAATAATAGAATTAATAAAAAATTATTTATTATTGGTATTACTACATTCAATAGATTATATTATCTAAAAGAATGTGTCACTTCATTATTTCAACATTTAAACAACGATGTCGATTATATTATTATTTTTGCAGATGGGAATTCTTCTGATAAAACACAAGAATATATTAAAAATTTAGATATTCAAAAAAATATATCTATCTACTTAATTTGTAATTATGAACATTTTATATATAGACAAAGTAATAGTATTTTAAAGTTTTCATATAATTTTAACTATGATTATGGATTTTTAATTAACGACGATATACTTTTTTTAAAAAATGATTGGGATACTGTATACTATAATACATCTATTAAATCTAGTTACGATCATCTTGTATTTTATGACCCCAATCATAAAATAAATACTCATACGATTAAAAATAAATTATTAATTTCATATTGTGATGCCAATGGCTGTCAGGGTGCATTTTTTACATTTACTAAAAAAATGATTGATATTGTTGGATATTTTGATGAAGAAAATTTTAAAATTAGAGGTCATTCGCATATAGATTATACAATTAGATGTTGTAGAAATAAATTTAATAATGAATCATCGTTATTTGATATTATTGATGCAAAAAAATATATCAAATTAAATATGAGTAATTATGTTAGTAGTTTTAATAATTTACCATTATTTTTAAGAGAATTATACAAAGTAGACTTGTATGAATTAAAAAGAAGACTTAAAGTTCTTGCAGATAAAAATAGAAATTATATTCAAGATAAATTTACAATCGAATCAGATTAAATTATCTCCTTTATTCTATTTCTTTCGTTTTAATTAATGTTCTATTATTAAATAACATTAACCGAATTTCCTCTTTTATTTTATTAATTACTTTATTATTCTCTTTTTTTTCTAAATATCTCTCAAACTTCTTCATAATTGATGGATATTTTTCCCCTCTCTCTATCCAAATTTCTATTCTCTCTTCAATTAATCCTTGTTTATCATCAATCATATCAGCTATTATCTCATCTCTATTTTTGGTATCCCATTTAATACCATCATAAACCATTATATATCCATTTTTTAAGTTAGATATATAAACATTATGATTTTCTGGTTTTTCGGGATCTAAATGAATCATCTTAATTAAATGCGGTACACACATATTACTATGATTCAAACATTTTAATATATCCTTATCTGTTAATTTACTTATATCAGTGTTCTTATACGCAAGTACCTTTATATTATTCTGAATATTTTGAGTTATTGTACTATTATTTATTCCAGCCTTCTTTATTAACTCATCTATCTGATTATCTTTTTTCTCTAATGCTTTTTTGAAATCAATGATTTGATCTTTTTGATCTTGTAATTGAATATTTAATAATTTTACTAATTTATTCATAGATTCTTTCACTTCTTCATCCTTTTTCTTTTCTTTACACGTTTTAAAATGTCTATTTAATGATTGCACATGCTTATAGATCTTATTGCAATACAAACATTTATTATTATCATCCATATTAACTAGCTCATTTTTGCTCATATAATGCTCATTTTGGCTCATTTGTTGTTTATTTTTATTTTTATTTAAATTTAAATAATCTTCATATGTTAATCCATCTAATATGTATTCTTTATATTCATCTACATTTATTATATTAATTATTGGTTTACATCTATTCTTACGTCCTATGTGGCGTACAATATTTGATTTATTATTATTGGTATACCCGCAACGATAACATTCATAATTAACCATAATATATATAATTATATACTTATTTAAATATATTTATTTACCTAAATTTACCTATTAATTACCTAATTAATTATATATATTGTATATATACCATATAACATATATATAAATCTATTAATTAATATACAATAAGACCATAATTACCTAATTTTACCTAATGACAATATATTCAAAATATTCAAAAGGGGGGGGGAATTTTTTATTTTTAAAAAAGTATGGCAAGTTTTTAAAAATAAAAATACCGAACTTTTAAAAAATTATAGTTTTTAAGACGGCAAAAATTTAACGGCATATAATGTATATATATATGTAAATTTCATGTGAAGATAATATATTTGAATTTTAAAATCAGATGATAAATAATAATTATATTATAAATTGTATATTTTAATCATTTTCTTATAGGTAGTATATTTCTGAATTGAAACGCGGTAAATCGATATATTAATATTCGTATTTAAGTAGAATGAAAAAATTGATTAATTATATAAATGATAATTAATATTATATAATTATTAAATATGGAAGTGACGAAGAGAAATGGAAAAAAAGAACCTGTTTATTTTGATAAGATTACTATTAGATTAAATAAACTAATTAAGGAAGGAAATCTCAAGAATATTAATTCAGTAAAAATAGCTCAACAAGTAATTCAAAATGTTTATGATGGTATAACAACATTAGAATTAGATGATTTATCATCAAGAGTATGTGCTTCATTAAGTTCTGATAATCCAAATTATGGAATGTTAGGAGGAAGAATTTGTATAAATAACTTGCAAAAGAGTACGCCTAGTACATTTTATGAGTGTATTAAATTATTAATGTCAAATACTGATATAAATGATAATACAATGCCATTATTGTCGGAACATATAGTAAAAATAATAGAAGATAATTATGAACAAATTAATTCAAAAATAGATCATGACCGTGATTATTTAATTGATTTCTTTGGAGTAAAAACATTAGAAAAATCATATTTAATGAAATCAAATTCTAAAATTGTAGAAACGCCACAATATATGTGGATGAGAGTATCATTAGGTATTCATGAGAATGATTTGGAATCTGCTTTTAAAACATATGATTTGATGTCTCAAAAACATTTTACACATGCATCTCCAACATTATTTAATTCTGGAACTATAAGGCCTCAATTATCATCGTGTTTCTTAACTGGTACTACAGATAATATTGAAGGAATATTCAAGACAATAAGTAATTGTGCATTTATTAGTAAGAATGCTGGCGGAATAGGTATTCATGTAAGTAATGTTAGAGCAGGAGGTTCATTAATTCGTAAAACAAATGGTGTATCAAATGGTATAGTTCCAATGTTACAAGTATTTAATTACACAGCAAGATATATAGATCAAGGAGGTAGACGTCCAGGTTCATTTGCAATATATTTAGAACCATGGCATGCAGATGTATTTGAATTTTTAGAATTAAGAAAAAATACCGGTTCAGAGACAGATAGAGCTCGTGATTTGTTTTTAGCATTATGGATCCCAGATTTGTTCATGGAAAAGGTATTGGTAGACGGTGATTGGTATTTGATGTGTCCAGATGAGTGCAAAGGTTTACCAGATGTATGGGGTGATTCATTTGAAAAACTGTACAATAAATATGTTTCGGAGGGTAAATTTAGAAAAAAAGTATCTGCTAGAATATTATGGAATAAAATACTTGAATCGCAAGTAGAAACAGGAAATCCATATATTTTATATAAGGATCATGTAAATAAAAAGTCAAATCAAAAAAATATTGGGACTATTAAGTCATCAAATCTATGTGCCGAAATTGTAGAATATTCTGATGAGAAGGAGACGGCAACATGTAATCTAGCATCTATTGCATTAAATACATTTATAAAAAAGCCAGAATTGAATGGTGTAATAAAAATTTATAGTAAAGAAAAATGTACTTATTGTAAATTAGCAAAAATGTTATTGAAAAATTATGACATAGAATATGAGGAGCATCTTCTTACTGAAGATGAACAAATATCAAATATAATTACTGATAATCATGATGGTGAAATAATTGATAAGGTACCTCAAATATATATAGATAATAAAAGAATAGGTGGTTATATAGAATTAAAAGCATATTTGCAACCAACATATGATTTTGACAATTTAAAGGAGGTTGCAAAGACTGTTTGTAATAATTTAAATAAAGTGATAGATGTAAATTATTATCCAATTCCTGAGGCGAAGTTATCAAATTTCAAACATAGGCCAATAGGTATTGGTGTACAAGGATTAGCAGATACATATTTTATGATGCGATTTCCATTTGAAAGTGAAGAAGCATGTCGATTGAATAAGGAAATATTTGAAACAATATATTTCGGTGCATTGGAGGCGAGTATGGAATCTTCAAGAGAAAGAGGTATCGCAATAGAGAATGCATTAAATAATAAAGAAGTAATGAATGATAGTAAATTTGCGTATAAAGCAGATGATACATTTGACCATTTCCAAAAAGATATTTCACGTGATTATGCAAAGGGGTCATATCATACATTTATAGGTTCACCGTTTAGTGAAGGTAAATTGCAATTTGATTTGTGGGATGCAATCCCATCTGATAGATGGGATTGGGATGGATTAAGAAATGATATCATGAAATATGGTGTTAGAAATAGTTTAGTAACTGCGTTGATGCCTACTGCGTCAACATCTCAAATATTGGGAAATAATGAATGTTTCGAAGCGATAACAAGTAATATTTATAAAAGATGGACTCAGGCGGGTGAATTTAAATTGATAAATAAATATTTGATAACTGATATGAAAAATTATGGGTTATGGGATGCAGAAATAAAAGATAATATAATTTTTCATAATGGTTCAGTTCAATATTTAGATATTCCTTCTGAACTTAAGAATTTATATAAAACTGTATGGGAAATTAAACAAAAACACATAGTATTACAGGCGGCAGTGCGAGGACCATTTATAGATCAGACACAGAGTATGAATATTTATATGGGAGATGCTAATTTTGATAGAATGAGTTCTTCTCACATTGCAGCATGGAAATTAGGATTAAAAACGGGTATTTATTATTTTAGAACAAAGCCAGGCGCGAATGCGATAAAATTCACAATTGATACAACAAAATTTGATACAAGTAATGCAAGTGATGGTCAAGATGAAGGTTGTTTGAATTGTTCTGCATAATTAAAGAATTAATATAATTTAATTAAAATAATATTAATATATATGAATGATAAAGTATCATTATTTAAATATATTGTGAACAATGATGTATCTAAATTAAAAGAATTATTAAAAATGAATAAAGAATTAATAAATATAAAGGGCCATAATCTGCAAAATCCAATACATGATGCATGTTTTTATGGAAATAAAGAAATAATAGATCTATTAATGAGCTATGATGTCACATTATTAAATTCAATAAATGATCTGGGAATGAATGGATATCAGTTATTAACAAATCATCCAAAATTACTAATTTATTATATGAAAATGTATAAACCGATAAATATTCATCATATAAATAATTTTAATCATACAATAATTGTATGTTATATTTTAAATTCAAATAATTTAGATGAAAATATATTAAAAGAATTAAGTGATCTCGGATGTAGCTTATTAAAACCAGATAATATTAACAGTATCAATTATTTATTGGAAAAATCATGTAATCAATTAGAGATAATAAATAAATATTTTAAATTTGATTTGAATAGACATGGTGAATTGATAGCATATCAATTACTTGATATAAATAATTTGGATTGTTTTAAAAAATTAATTAAGTTAGGTTTAAATGTAAATATATCAAATAATTATGGAACAATGTTTTCATATGCATTATTTTCACATAATAAAGATTTTATTAATTTTTTGTTAAGCCAAAAAATAGATTTTTCATATACTGATAAGAATGAAATCACGTATTTTCATTTAGTATTACTTAATCATTATAAAAGACAGCAGACGAACGCGAGTACATTAGATATCGAAATACAAAAATTAATATTAGAAAAAATGACAGATTTAAATAAACAAACAATAGATGGTGATACAATAATGCATATGATATTTCGTTATAATAGATGGGAGGACTTTAAAGATATTTTAAGTAAAAGGAAAGTAGATTTAACTATTAAAAATAAAGAAAATAAAACCCCATTAGATTATATTAAAAGTCGGAAAGAACGATCTGATATTAAAAATAAATTTAGGAATCATATTAAAAAGGAAGATATAGATATAAATTTATTAAATTATAAAACGCCACAGCATACAAAGTTTATTGGTTCTAGTTTGAATCGGTATATATCTGCATATTATTTGATTGACAAATATAAAAATGTTGGGATACCTTTATGTACAAAATATGATGATGTTAAGAATCAAATAAATAATAGTTTATTCAAAGATATGATACAAAATCCTATAAATAGTTTAATATGTGCATCAATATTTTATAATGTAGATACATATGATTTTTTTATTCCTTTAAATTTAGAAAGTGGCATTAAAAATATAATAAATAAAGAATTAATATTTATTTTTATTCATAAGATTTTTTCAAATACTGAAATTGGTCATGCAAATCTATTGTTAATAGATAAAAAAAATAATTCTATAGAAAGATATGAACCATATGGATTTAGTATAGATGATGGGAAATTAGATGAAATATTAAAAAATAGAATAATTAAAATTATGTTAAATTTAACAAAAATGAAATATAAATATTTAGCGCCAAAGGATTATCAACAGTTATATGATTCCCAAAGTATTGAATCAAATTTTGATAAATATCAAAATGAAATAGGTGGATTTTGTCAAGCATGGACATTTTGGTATTTAGAACATAAGTTATTAAATTTTGATATAGATAGTAAAACATTACTTATTAAGTTGAAAAATAAATTATTACAAGAAAATAAATCAATATCAGATCATATCAGATCATATGCAGACAAGTTAGATAAATATATGAATAAAATATATATAAAACACAAGGTTAAAAGGAATGATATATATCGTTTAAGTAATACTGAAAACAAATTATATGAGAATATAAATGTGGATTTATTAAAAATACAAAATATTGAGTAATGTATATGACAAGTATAATAACTTTATTTGATCAACATGATATTAAATTTTTTTTTGATACAAAAACTAAAAAATTAGTTTTAAAAAAGAAGGAGATATATTATAATATAGCTTTAAACTCCGATAATATAGGTGAGGAATCATTAAAACAGCAAGTAGATAATATATTCTCAATAATAAGTGCCATAAAAGTAAGTGGTAGAATTGGTCCAGATGGTCCACAAGGTATAAGAGGTAAGCAAGGTGGTATCGGGAAAAAAGGTGATCAAGGTGAAATGGGTAAACCATTTGAAATTGAATTATTTTGCGATTCTGAATTAGATTTGCCAGATAATGCTGATGAAAATAAATTAGCATTGATAAAAGATTCTTTAAATTTATATATTAGATTAAATAATAAATGGACATTGTATGGTAATTTAAATTTAATAAAGGGTGAAAAAGGTGAAAGAGGCGACCAGGGTGTAAAAGGTGATCAAGGTGATAAATTACATATTGATTATATATGTAATTCTATAGAAGATTTAAGTATTAAGATAAATTTAGTAGAAGGTCAAATTGCATTAATTGAGAATAAATTAGATTTGTATTTACTAAGAAATAATGAATGGGTGAAAATAGGAAAACTAATATCCGATAAAGGTGAGAAAGGTGATAAAGGTATTAAGGGCGATAAAGGTAATAAAGGTGATAAAGGCGATTCAATAAATTTTTCGTATATTGTTTCTAATAAAAAATTTTTACCAACAGATGTAAATAATAATGTATATGCATTAGTTAGAAATACATTAGAAATATATTATCATAATAACGATAATTGGGATTTATTGGGATGTCTAAAAGGAGAACAGGGTAAAAAAGGTAATAATGGGGATAAAGGTGATAAAGGAGATATGGGAGATCCTTTTACTATAAAATATATATATAATGACATAGAAGAGTTTAATTGTAATAAGGATTCATTAGATAGTAACGAGTATGATTATATGTTAGATAAAAGTACTGGAAATCTGTATCAATATAGTAATTTTCAATGGATATTCAAATTTAATTTAAAAGGGCCAGATGGTGAAAAGGGTGATGGATTACATATAGATTTAATTATAAATAATACAATTGAATTATTAAACCATACTGATAAAATTAATAAATTTGCATTAGAAAAAAATACATTAAGTTTATATTATAATATGAATAATAAATGGATTTTAATTGGCGACCTCAAAGGTGTAAAAGGAATACAGGGTCAACGTGGTAAAAAAGGAGATATCGGATGTGGTTTAAAAATAGATCATTATGTAAATAATGTAAATGATATATTATCTAGTGATATAACATTAGTAGAGGGTAATATAATTTATTTAAATCAAACGAAAGAATTTAAATATTACGATGGAAGTACTTGTAAGGATATATCAATATTTCCAAATAATAAAATTAATCTATTAGATATTAAGTTTATTACAGTATGTGAAAGTCATCAAAATATTGCTTTATCGCGATTATTTGAAATTAAATCAAAAATAGATGAAATAGATAATTCAAAAATTAATGTGATGTATAAAATAAAATTTGTAATATGTTGGAAAGCAAGTGATCCAGATATAAGTAAGGATTTTTATAAAGATGGGATGTTATTTTTTGCAGAACATAATAATATATTAGTTGAAAATAGTACTAAATTCATACAAGGATTTCCAATGACAAATACATTTACCCATGAATTTTTAGTATGTGATAAGGATATCACATCCTTCAGATTTTTTATTAAAGTAAATTATTGTCAAGGATCAATTGAGACATTCGATCATTTAAATTTAATTCAAATAGAAAATATTTAATTTTATAAAATTAAAATAGAATATGCTATTAGCATATGTAAAAGTGATAATACTCTTGCGCGAAGACTTTTAGGTATAAGACTGTCTATATTACGAAAACCAGTATGTGAAGAAATTGTATAATATAATCTGTCCATTTTACAATTAGATTGTGATACATTATTAAATTCTGCATCTGGAATAGTTAAATATAATAAATAAAATACCATAATAACAAAAGCAGATAAATATAATTTGGTTGTTACACTCTTTAAATCAAAAACTATATTCATTATATTTAATAAAGATATTTATTTTATATTTAATATTTTTAGATTGTGTAAAATTTCATAATTTAATTTTAAGTCAAATTTTTTCCAACATAATTCACACATAAAAATATTATTTTTAGCAATATTTTTCCATATGATATGATTTTTTATATTATTACATTTATCACACTTAAATGTTTTGATTGAATTATCCATATATATAAAAATATATTAACCTCTTTCATGTGGTTCTAAATAATCTAATTTTAATTTTTTAAATATATCTTTTTCTGATTTAATTTTAATTGGTTTATCAGAAAATGTATCATCTTTTTCTGCAAATAATCCATATTCATTTAATTTATAACCTAATCCTTTAGCAATTTGGCGCATTTGAGTATTTAATTCATAAGATCCGGTAAAGTATAATAGTGCTGCAGAATAATATTCACATGGAACAAAACGAATATCTATTCTACGAATACTTTTTCGTGGCAATTTACTAAATCCCATATATTTTGTTTTATTATCTGTATCCGTTAAATCATCTACAATTATTTTATTTGATTTAAGTAAAGCAATTGTTTCATATAAATAATTTGTATCTATTTTACTATAATCCTTATTTGTTTTAATTTTACTATGTGATATTAATATATCAATATCATTTGAAAAATCCTTTCCTCTTCTATAAGATCCTGCAATAATTAAAACAAGATTTTCGTCAACTGTTTTAATTAATTTTTGTAATATTTCATTATATGAATCAATTTCTTTTCGTGGTATTTTAACTTTAAACACTCCATGATATTTTAATCCAATTTTAATTTTATCATTTACTTCTATTTTTTTCTCTTTAATTTTCTTTTTAAGTTCGGCAATAGATTTAATATTATACTTTTCAATTAACTGTTTTGCTACTTTCGTTCCAATATTAATAACTTGTGATAATTCTCCAATTAGATCCATCTCTTTTTTAATTTCAACGATTTCTGATTTATCAACCTCTGCTAATTTCTTAGTTTGTATTATTTCATCAATTCTTGTTATAGTACCCTTTCCAATACCATCAATATCTTTAAGATCATTCCCACTTTTAATCTTATCAGGAAATAATTTTATTACTTTTAAAGCATGTTTAAAATGTTTTAGTTTAAATCGATTTTTTGCAATTTCACTTTTATCATATTGATTATTATTTAGTTTATATTGAATTTCATTAATTAATAAATCAAACTCTTTAACAATCCTCTTATTATCTAAATTATTCATGTCGATTTGTTTTTCCGGCATATATCTACTATTATAAATTCTTTTTTAAATAAAATTTTATTTAAATTATAATAAAATAATAATTTAAATATTTAGTATTTTAATGGAAGAAATTGAATTATACGAAGCATTATTAGGGTTTTTTTTAACTTTAATAATTACATTATTAAAAAATCACTTTTTAGATAAAAAAACAGTATATAATGCTGTTTTAGTGGGCTCAATTGGATGGGCATCTCATTTTGCTGTTAGAAAAATATTAAAAACACATTATAAAAAAAACAAAAAATAGACTAATAGTCTATTATATATAATAATATAATTATATATAATAATTATTCATTTGCTTTATAAAAGAGCATATAGGCTTTATTTGTAATAATGTCAGGTATGTCAATAATATCAACTTGGTCGTCATCAAATTTATACCATTTATTGTTAGTATAATTCTTACAATATGAGTAATAATGTCCAAATGATATTCCACTAAATCCAAAACTATTAAAATTGGTATGATTGTTGATTGCAAATAGTGAATATGTTTTATATTTTGAAACATGATTATTATGTAGATATGGTGTAATATCTAAATTATCAATAGGAAATTCAATTACATTATCTAATTTACTGGCACCTGTATGTGAAAATTCAAATCTCTTAATTAGAAAAATTAAAATTTTAGGTGTTTCCCAAATTAAATTGAGTTTCTCTGCATCAACTAATTTATTAGCATAAGGACTATTCCATTGATTTTCCTGATCAAGTTGTTCTGGAATAATATAATTATCTAAAAGATTATATAATGTATATTTCTTGTATTTAATAGAATTAGTATTATACTTTTCTAATAAAGTCTTTATCCTATCATTTTTATGTGGTTTATTGGTATCACTTTTATCTAAAATAGATTCATCTTCTGAATCAGAATCAGAATCAGATTTAGAAGATGAATCAGAATCAATTTTCGATTTATCATTAGATTCATTTTCAGATTCCTCAGATTCCTCGGATTCCTCAGATTCATCATCCTTATTTTTTGTTACTTCCTTTGAATCATTTGTCAAAATAGAACTTTCATCTTCAGATTCATCTGAAGATACAGATGAATCTGATATTTCATTTAATTCACTTGATCCATTTGTTTCATTTGGAATAGATAATGTAAAGTAAAAAAATGATTCAAAATTTGTTTTAATACCCTTTGTTTGACTACATGTTAATTGAGAGATTGTGCGTCCCTCAAATAAAAAATTAATTTGAGATAATTTTTTATGAGACGATGTATAATCTTTTACTGATTTATAATTCATATACTCATCTCTATTTGATGTAATAAGTTTTAAGATACTGCTAATATTTGCATCTTCGTCTGTATGTAAATTTTTTAAACAATCATATATGATATTTGTTTTTTTAGGTATAATTTCCGATTCTGTTGCTAATTCTTCGTGTATAGAATCTAAAATACATAATAATGCTTCTTGGCTATCTTGTTGATTCGAATTCTGGAATAATTCTATTTTTTTCCCAAATAATTTTCTAAAACTAATAGGTCTAAATGAGTAGAAACTGCTATTCCAGATATTAATAAATATTTTTCTAAGTTGAAATGCCAGACTATTATTAATTAATTTTTCAGCTAAATAATATTCAGATTCATTATGTATTAATTGTGGGATTAATTCATTCCCAATAATATAGGTTCTGAAATCGTCACAATTGCTTAGACATTGTATAATTGAATTCATATAACACGTGTTACCTAAATTAATTAATCCGGATGTTCCTAAAATATCATTATCTTCTGATTCGTCGTCGTCTGAAGGATCATTGACGTTTAGTATATCTTGGAGTTCTTCCATAATTGTATTATATTAATTATAGTTTAAATAACTAATATAACAAAAATTCAAATTTATTTACATGATATTACAAAATCCGCTACTTTCTGTAGGTGTACCTAATTGTATATTCGTTCCATATATATTTTCTTGTGGTGGTCGTGGAGAGACTGTATCTCTTATAGCAGTAATTTCTTTATTAATAGTTTCAACATTATTATTTAATGTATCTAATTTGCTCAAACCTTCTGTAACTAATGTAATAATATTATTTTCACCTCCTTCGCTTTCACTTTCAGGGTCATACTTTGTTTTTAATATTTTAACGAGTTCGTCAATAGATAAATTAATACTACCAGATAATTCGCTTAATTTTTTTAAAAAATCTTTATCATCAATTTGTTCAATACTACCACCTATTTGATTTGAATTTTTTTTATTAATAATCTCTTCATATGTGTTTAATTTTTTATTTGTTACTCCAATAAAAAAATATTTTCTTTTTGTATTTTTATCTTCTAAACATATCCTACTTTGATTTAAATTATTTTTAACTAAATTTCTAAATACTTTTGTTGCAACAGATTTTGGATTGGTACCATAATATATTTTATTATTATCAGGAGATATTAAGTTATATTGATTCATATTATATATATATTTAATATATTTTCTTTTAATTGATTTATTAAAATTGAAATATTTTAAAATTAGATAAAGATATTAGTATTATTTATATTAAATATGACAGATATAATCGAAAAAACAAATATTTCGTTTAACGTCATTGATTGGGCAGATAAGGATGATTATGATGACGATGAAGGCGACGAAGACGATGAAGTGTCGTCTTATATAATCGAAGCATTTGGAAAAACGCAAGATAATAAATCCGTATATTTAAAAATAAATGGGTATACGCCTTATTTTTTTGTAGAAATTCCAAAAGCGTGGAAGGATCCACATATACGACGTTTTGTTGATTTTATTAAAAATAAAACATATGGAAAATTTAAAAATAGTTTGATAACGTATGATGTTGTTAAGAAACATAAATTATATGGATTTACTGCAGGAAAACGTTTCAAGTTTATTAGATTAGTATTTAATTCGTCAGAGGCTATGAGAAAGTATAGATGGATTTTTAATACAAAACATAAAATTCCAGGATTAGATAATTCATTGCAAGAATATAAAGCATATGAAAGTGGGTTTCCACCTCTTCTTCGTTTTATGCATATTCAAAATATAAATGCAAGTGGATGGTTAAAAGTAGAAAGTGATAAATATGATATATTGCCAAAACGTGGATATAATACTGATATTGTAATAGAGGCAAAATGGACTGATGTAATTGGTATTGAAAATTCAACAATTGCGGATATTAGTATTTTAGCTTATGATTTAGAATGTACTAGCGGAGATGGTAGTTTTCCTCAAGCAAATCGCGATACCGATAAAATCATTCAGATAGGTTCAACGATAAGTTATAATGGTAAGGAGAATTGTCATTTTAAGCATATTATAACTTTAGGTTCGTGTGCGCCAATAGATGGCGCAATTGTAGAATCATATGATACGGAGAAGGAGGTAATTTTAGCTTGGCAAAAGTTAGTAGTGAAAATGGATCCAGATATTATTACAGGCTGGAATACATATGGTTTTGATAATAAATATATTCACGATAGAGCAGTTCATTTAAAAATCGAAGATAAATTTGGTAAATTTTCAAGATTAAGACAAAAATGTGAGTATATTGATACTCAACTATCTTCAAGTGCATTGGGTGATAATAAAATAAGATATTATAATACGCCAGGAAGAGTACAAGTTGATTTAATGAAAGTAGTAATGAGAGATTACAAATTAAATTCTTATAGACTTGATTCTGTAGCAGAAGAATTTCTTAGAGGCAAAGTTATACAATTAGACGGCAATAATTTAAAAGTTGATAAGTCAGATGATTTACATGTAGGTGGCTATATAAAATTGATTGAATCATATGAAGAGTTAGTAGAGGATGGTAAAAAATACAAAATTGAATCAATAGATGGTACGAATGTGGTATTAAATGGTGCACCAAATACATCTGATACAAATCTCATATGGACTATGGCAAAGGACGATGTAACTCCAGCAGATATATTTAGATTACAAGAAGGATCTGCGGAGGATAGAAAAATAATTGCAGAATATTGTATACAGGATTGTGCATTAGTAAATAAACTAATGGCTCGTCTTTGTGTAATGATGAATAATATCGGTATGTCAAATGTATGTAGTGTACCTTTATCGTTTTTATTTTTCAGAGGTCAGACAATTAAAATTTTTAGTTTGGTTGTAAAGGAATGTAGACAAATGAATTATTTAATTCCTGATTTAAAAAGGAAGAATGATAAAGATAAAGAGGAAGAGGAAGTAGTTGGTTATGAGGGTGCTACAGTATTTAAACCCAAAATAGGGTTTTATAAAAGACCTATTTCCGTTTTAGATTATGCATCTTTATATCCGTCATCAATGATTCACAAGAATACGTCACATGAGACATTTGTTGATAATGAGAGGTATGATAATTTACCTGAGTATGATTATTATGATTGTGAATATAATAATGCTGATGGTACAAAGACGAAATGTCGTTATGCAAAAAACAAGGATGGTACTATGGGTATTATGCCAGCAATTTTATCAAAATTATTAAAACAGAGGAAAGCAGTAAAAAAGTTGATGGCGCAGGCGGCAAATCCGTTTATGAAATCAATATATGATGGTTTACAGCAAGCATATAAGGTTACTGCAAATTCATTGTATGGTCAATTGGGTTCTGCAGTAAGTCCAATATATTATAAACAAATCGCTGCATCTACAACGTCTATTGGTAGGGAGATGTTAGAATTAGCACGTGATTATATGGAGAATGTGTTTCCTGGAATTATACAAGGTTTATATGATGCATATTCAGAAGATGATAATGAAAAGGTAGAAAAAATATTAAAAGAAGAATTAGTAGAATCTTTACATACCGAAGAATTCAAAAATGATATTAAAGAAAAGATCAATAAAATATGCAACAGATGTACCATCTGTCCAGACACCATATACGGGGATACGGATTCAGTATTCATAGATTTTGGTCTAAAAATAAATGATGAATATTGTGAAACGAGAGAGGGATTAGGATATGCGATAGAATTAGGTGTAATTGCAGGTAATTTCATTAAGATGAAAATGCATGCTCCACAGGATTTAGAATATGAGAAAACGTTTTGGCCATTTTGTATTTTGAGTAAAAAGCGTTATGTCGGAAATAAGTATGAATTTGATAAAAATAAATTCAGTCAAAACAGTATGGGGATTGTTTTAAAGAGACGTGATAATGCTCGTATTGTAAAAAAAGTTGTAGGTGGAATGGTTGATATTTTATTAAATGAGGTGGATGTAGAGAAAGCAGTACTTTTTATAAAAAAGTCAATTGTTAATTTGTTAAAGGGTAAATATCCATTACATAATTTTGTGACATCGAAAACGTTAAAGACAGTATATGTTGATAGAACAAGAATTGCCCATGTATGTTTAGCAGATAGAATGAAGGCTCGAGATGCGGGTAGTGCACCTCAAATTAATGAAAGAGTACCATATGCCGCAGTAGTAGTAAAAGAGAGAAAAGGATTATTACAAGGTGATAGAATAGAACATCCGGACTATATAATAAAGAATAATTTACAAGTTGATTATCTATTTTATTTAACAAATCAGATAAAAAATCCAACTGTACAATTTTTGGAGTTATTAGTAGATGATGCAGAGGCGATATTTAATGAAGCAATTCAGATAGAAAATAATAAACGTAAGGGAAATGTTTCAATTGCTAGTTATTTTAATGTGAAGAAAGGGCAGAATAAGCAATTACAAGAATTAACAATTAAAAATAAAACAAAGTCAGCAAATGTTGCTAAATATTATTTGAATGATCAAGATCCTGACTTAGAAAAGATAGGATTAGATTGTAGTAATGATAAATCACTATTTTCAGAATCAGATAGTTCTGATGATGAAAAGGAAGCTAAAAATAATAAACAGCATAAGCAATTATTTTTAGATTTAGGTAAAATGTAATTTATTTATAAATATCGACGTCCATTAACTGAATCAACTGATACTAAATTAATATCAGATGTGTTAATAGATGAAGAATCAACGCGATAAGGTGTATCAGATGATTCTCCACCTACAAAATATTCTCTATTTGTAGTTATGTCAGATGAAGTTTCAGAATATCCGTATCCTTTATTAGGCATAGATGATGATGTTTCAGAATGTGCGTGTCCTTTATTAGGCATAGATGATGATGTGTCACTTAATGGATTTGAGTGTTTTGAGCGTTTTGGTTTATTAAGTGCTTTATTATTATCAGAAGATGATAAAGATATTTGGGATAGTTCCTTCATTAATTCACTAGATGATGTAGACGATTCACTATCGTCCAGTTTGTCGTCATCAGAAGATGAAGAACTGTCGTCATCTCTTTTACCTCCGTTCATTATTTTTTTATATACTTCAGTTGCAATAAATGGAGATGATGATTCTTCGTCTCCACCACCTTCCATGATTTTTTTATATAATTCAGTTGAGATAAAAGGACTAGACCCGCCACTCTGTTCTGAAGTACCCATATTGTCAGACATGGTAGCAGATGTTCCTTCACCTTCTTTTATAACTTGTCCCATCTTTTCAAAAATTTCAACCATAGCACTGGAAGATGTGGCAGAATCAGTGCCATTGGGAACTTCGAAATCTATAACGTCCATTTCCCCATTGACACCTGGTGTAATTGTTATACCACTCGCACCCACAGTACGTTGTTCAGTTCTTGTATTTTCCCATGATGCAGATTCAGCATCTGATGTTTGTGCTTGTGTTTCTGGTAAAGTGTTATTTGCATTTGAGTTTGCGTTACCCATAATAATATATATTTTATATAAGATTTTAATTTTAATTTAAATTTTAATAATTTACTATATATATATGAAAGAAACTATACTAATTATTACATTCTTAACAATCGTATCAATTTTCATTTTCATACATTCTTCGGAAGTATCATTCCACGAATCATTTACTGGGGAACAATATCTAGTTCGTAATTTAGAAGATAAAGATAAGGCAGCCGACATGCTGGCAACCATAAAAGACAAATTAAGAATATTAGTAGATTATATAATGGACCAGTGTGAAAATAAACCGAATAAAACATCTGAATTTATAAAAACATATATAAATACAATTAATAATAAATTTAATTTTATTATTTTTAGAGAAAGTACAGATAACTCACAATTTACTAGTTATTCAATAAATAAAGGAGAGGAGATTGTATTTTGTTTAAGATGCAAAGAAACAAATGAGGTGCACAATATAAATGAATTAATGTATGTTGCAATACATGAGATTGCACATGTTGGATGTCCTGAAATAGGTCACACACCGTTATTTAAAAAAATAAACAAAGATCTATTACAATATGCAATAGATTGTAATATTTATTCATATAAAGATTATAACACATTTCCAGAAAGTTATTGTGGTATAATATTAAGCAATAATATTTTGAATTAAAAACTTATATATTAATATATCAATTAATATATAATGAATGATCCCGTTAAATTAATATATAAATATAAAAATATAAATAAGCGTAGTCAGTATCAATTATTTATTTATGTTGGTTATTTATTAGATGATTCTATAAAAAAAATATTATTAAAAATTAAAAAATTAAATTTTTATGATACATTAATTGAACTTTCAATGAAAGAAATTGATCAATTAAGTAATGTATATGGTATAAAATGGTATACATATTTTTTTTTAGTTGATCATCTAGAACTAAGTTTTAATTTGATACAAAAGTCATCTTTAAAACGTAAGGAAATCGATAACAAATTTGGTAAGGATTGGATTGATAAAAACATAAGATCGGGTACATTTTTTGATAATAGAATGTATAGTTATCCATTCCTTTTTAAAAGAGAGAGAGAGTTGAGAGAGAGAAATAAGAATTTAAGAGAAAAACACCAAACCGAAACAGAAGATTATAATACTAAAAGATTCCAAGGTGGAGGGGAGAATATAGAATACGATATAGGGAATGTAGAAGAAGATTCATATAATAAAGAAAATATTAAGGAAGACAATGACGACTTACAAGTAAGAGATGACGATAATGCATATATATTAAATGATAACTTACAAGCCGGGGGAGACGACGACGATGGTGACGACGATGGGGATAATGGAGATAAGGGGGGTGAAGACGACGGTGAAGCTATATCAATGGATCAAAAGTTAGAATTTGATGATATAGATGAGTTTGATTTAGAAGAATTAGAGAATATGTATCAGGAAGTAGATATAGATGAAAATGTAAAAACAACATCTAAATTAATAGATCAAGCAATGAAAAGTGATGAGAAAAACATAACATCAAAAAAGATATTATTAGATTTTCCAGATAATAAGAATGATATTATGTATGATGATTCTTTAAAAAATGTATTTTTTAAACATTATGTGTTTGAACAGTATATATTCAAGGATGATACAATTAAGAAATTAAAGGAGAAGGTATGTTGTTCAATTAAATTAAATAGTATATTCGAAACAAGTGGTGATACAAAACACAAAGCATATTTGACACCATCTAGATTATATATGTGGAGTAAATATCAATTTACAGATCAGATTGATAATAAAAGTAAATCAGACTCTATTATGTTGGGACAGAAATGGATTAAACGTAGTGAAATGTTAAAGATAGAAATTGAGCCAAATGATAATATTAGAATTTATGAAGAACTTAAAGGTAATTTAAAAAATTTAAAACAGGATATGAGAAAATATGGTTCAAGAATAAGAAGAGAAGAAGATGAATTTAAATTATTAGAAGATTATGATAAATATATCCAAAATAATGAAATTTATGTAATAGATATTTTTAATGAACTTGGTATGAATTATTTGGCTCATCCTGATAAACTAAAAAATTTATATGAAATTTATATAAAAATATATTTTTTTCATATAACTTCAGATGATTTTAAACAAATTATTAATTATTTGAATATTAAGGATGAACAAAATAGAAAATACGAGATCACTCAAATGAAAAATATATTTCAGACAATGAATAATGATTTAATTTTAGAGAATGAGATAATTAAGACAGTAGAATTAGTAGATTTTAATAAAAATGAGATCCAGGGAATGTTTCAAGATAATTATATAACACATTCTGTTATTCATTCATATGTTGCTCATACAAATACTTTTAATAGCCCAATATTGGATTTATTTAGGATTTTTGATAATTTTATAATGACAAAAGACTACCCATTTTTACAATATCAATTATTAGATGGTAAAATGATATATAAGTTTGATACAAAAGTGAATGAGAATGATAAGTCCGCAATTATGGCAAAATGGTTTGAAAATTCACCTTATGGCATATCATTTAAAATAAGAGCTGAACAAAAAGGTGGATCAACTAATAAATATATTGCATTAAGTTTAAATGAGAATGGTAGATTAGAATATAAAATCCAATGGAAGGAAGATGATAAAGCGACAGTTGATGACATTAAAAAAACATATGTTTATATTAAGAATTTAGTTATTAAAATAAATTCAGAAAATACAAAATTAAAAATCGAGATGCCAAAGGATGAAGACTTCGTTTTTGCTTTTATAAATTCAATTCAAAAGTTTGAATTTGATGGTAAAAAATCAATTAATCATAATGATTTATCAGATTTTAGTAGATTTTTTTATCCATATATATCGTTGGTAATTGAACCTAGAAAAAGAGGATCTAAACAAGCGATAGTTAATCCTAAAAGTAAATATGGTACATATTTACGATATAAAAGAGTAAGTAAATATGAGAATGAATCAAAAATAGAGCATAGGATTGTTTATTTTATGAAAAATTATGAGTATACTGATATCTCTTTAGTAAAAGAAATAGCGAAACAATTTAATATTACAAATACAGAAGCAAATAATAAAATTGAAAATGTCAAAAAAAAATATCCTATTATTAAAAAATCAAGAAAAATATTAAAAAGATTAGAATCAGCTCCAAAATATAATAATCCAGGAATTGGAATAGATATACAAGGCAAATCACGACTGAATTATAAAATCAGGATTTCAGGTGCCAGAAATAAGGATCAATTAAGTAGAATTATAAAATTCATGAATGTTATGATATATTTATATATTCAAACTTATTTAGAAAAAAATAAGGATATGCAAAAATTAAAAGATAAATTAAAAGATCTTGTAAATATTGCGAAAAGACGTAATAAGGTTGATAATATAATAGATTTAGAAGATATTGAAGTAAAAACAGTTAAACAATTAACTAAATTTGATTCTGATAGATTGGGGTATAAACCAGAGGAAGGTGAAAGTCATTGGACGAGATCGTGTCAAAATAGTGGTACAAAAAGACGTCAGCCACAGCAATATGTTTATAGTTCAATAGATGAATTATTAGTTAAGGGGTATAAATATAATGATCAAACAAAAGATTATGAGAAAAGTATAAAAATTGGGAAAAAGATGGTTACTTTAAAAGCAGCGGAATTAATGAATTTAAAAGATAAGGGTAATAAATTCTATTATGTATGTGATCCTGCGGAGAATAAAGAATATACATATGTAGGATTTTTGTCAAGAAGTAAAAATCCTAGTGATTTATGCATGCCTTGTTGTTTTAAGAAAAATCCATTGGAATCAAATAATCGAGACAAGAAAAATTATTATCTGAAATGCATGGGTAAAATTAAAGATATTGAATATTCAAAAAAGAAAATACAAACAGATAAAATATATATATTACAGGATACTAATAAAATTCAAGAAGGTAGATTTGGGATGTTACCAGACATATTAGACAATTTTTTAAATAAAATAGATAAAAATAAAATTAATATTAAAAATCATTATTTAGTGAATACTATCCCTTATTATTTTTTTAAATATGGAGTAAAATCATCATTACATCCATTTATTGAAGCACTTAGTAATATTTATGATATTGATGCAGATAATATAAAAAAGAAGTTAATTGATATATTAGAAAAGGATAATAAAGATATTTTATTTACAAGTTTAGATTCTGGAAATATAAAAACACAATTTAAATCAAGAGATTTATATATTGAATTTATTAAAAATAATAATTATTTAGAATATGATGTACTAGGTGATTTTATATCTAAACCAGGAGTCCTATCAAATAATGGTATTAATTTTTTTATTTTTGAAAAAAAATCAGTAGTAATTAAAAAAACATTAGAAAAGAAAAAAATAATTGACGATTATAACTTATTATGTACCAATTATGACGACAATCTATATAAATACGATGAAACTCGAGATAATATCATTTTATTAAAAGATAATAAGATATTTTATCCAATTTTTGTAATTAATAAACAAAATTTAGATGAAGAGGTAACAATTAACAGAATATTTAAAAAAGATAAAAATATAGATAAATGTGTTGAATTCTATAAATTAGGTTGTAATAGAGAATCAACCAGTAAATTTAATAAAGGTATACAATATAGTTGTAAAATAATAAATAATCAATTATTAAAATTAAATAAAGAATATCATATTAAACAACAAGTAGTTGATTTACGCAATAAGTGTAGATATATTATATTAAATAATGACATTGTTTTACCAATATTCCCATCTGGAACAATATATAATATTCCGATAAAAAATAAAGTATTAGATAATATTAAGAGTATTAAAATAACAATAAATAATTTATTAGATATTGATTCAAAAATAGACACTGATATGAAACCAATTGGATTTTTATACACAGATAAAAAAGATAATACATATAAAATTGTTGCATTTTTGTTGAATAATGATATTGAATTACGTATTACTCCTGAAGTAATACATGAAAATGAAATTATTAAAATAGCTAAACTTTTTAATAAAAAAGAATTTAAAAAGAAAAATATATCAGAAGAGGACATTATAGATCAATACATTAAAAATAAAGAAAATATGGTAGATGATAGAATAGAAAACATCAAATTAAAAGCATATGATAAGGAAAGTTATGAATTATTTAGATTAGAATTAAGTAACTATTTGAGTTTGAATGATAAGATAAAAGATAAAATATTAAAAATATTAATTAATAATAAAATAACGATACATGATAAAAAGGTATTATTAAAAAAGGTATTATTTAAAAATATAGATACTGAATTATATAATTTAGTTCAAACTGGTGGGAACAGTACGCAATTTATAGAGATAGGGGATAAAGATATTAATTATAATAAATATAAAATTAAAAACAAGCGTGATTTATGTAATACACATATCAGTAAAGATATGTGTGCTGGATCAAATCATTGTAAATGGAAAACGAATACTTGTAAGATGATAATACCAAAAGATAAGGCAATTATTTATGTAAATAAAATAATTCAAGAATTAGTAAAGGATGAGATGAAGTCAAAAGAAATTTTATCAATTGACAACTATTATGTGAGTGATATTGTCGATTTTGATAATTTTACACAAAGAGATGATGAAGAAATAATTAAAAGTGATATTCCAAATATTAATAAGATTTTAAGTCAAATATTCGGTGAAGATAATATTCCTATAATTGGAAAAAGAAAATTTTATAAAATAGGTAAAACAATTGAAGAAGAAAATAATGAAAATCAATTAGAAATACTGGGAGATTTTAGTGCACAAAATATAATTTTAAATAATAATACAATATTAAGAGCATTTACAAATTGTTATTATTGGATTAGTAACAATTTATATCAAACAGAATTCAGAAATTTAGGATACTGGGATGTTTTACAAACAGATTTATCAAATTATTTTAGAGGTAATATAATTGATTTTTTAACAGATAATAGTAATGATGAATATATTGATATGAATATTAAACAATATTTAAATATATCAATTGATAATTATATTCAAGATTTATCCACTAAAGATAATCTAATTTATAATGGCATAATAGAATTATTAATATTATCAAAATTATACGAAATATCTATCATGGTCGTAAATAACTATGATGAAATAATATATATATTAGACAAAGGTAGTGTAATAGAGGATAAAAAAATAGAAAAGATAAAAAATATATCTAAATATAAAGATATTAAATTTACTAAAAAAAGTATAGTAATTATGTTAGAATTCAATTTTGGCTCCAATAAACCTTCAAAAATTAAATCAATATATTATTAAATTTTTATACCCTTTTTAAATAAATTCTGCGTTTATTTAAATGGGTAAAATATCTAAGAACAAGATTTTAGTCGAGTTAGTTAATAACCAGAATCAACACGTTAATAATGAAAAAAAGCTAGATGTTAAAAGTCTACAGCGAATTAGTAGAAATATAGAAGGGAGTCTTTTCGAAGACAAATGTGTAATATGGCAAGGTTATATTACATATATTAGTAGTACTAATGTAAATTATATTAATTTTTTTTTCAATGGTAAAAAACATGCATTACATCGATTATTATATTTAAATTTTATAGGTGATGTAAAAGACAATGAATATTTAAAATATACATGCGAGAATAAAGGTAAATGTTGTAATATAAATCATATAATAAAGATTAATTCAAAAAAAACTTTAGATTTGGAAATTTTGGAAAATGATACATGTGTTAATAAAAAAAAATGGATCTGTGATAATTCAGATAATGACATATCAAATAAGGATATGTCGAATAAAGATAAATTATTATCAGATGAAGTAGTAAATAAAAATAATATAGAAAATAATATAAAAATAATTTCTGATAAGAAAGATAAATTAATAATTATATTTTAAATATTTAATATTTATGGTATATTATATCTTCATATAATATAATGGAAAGTTATATTGATTTCATTAAAGAATATAATAATGAAAAATCCATATCTAGTGCTACCGATAGTGACTTTAATGATTTTTTAAAAGGAGGAGCAAATAATATAAAAGGAGGATTCCCGCCAATTTATATGATTGATTCTGCAAGTAATTCCGCAAGAGAATTTAGTCCTAGCGTGGACGTATCAAAAATTCTTAATAATAATAAAAAAAATCCATTCTTAAATGTTTCACAGGATAATGTAAATGGTGGATTTTTAAAATTATTTCATTCTGATAAACAATCAGATAATAATGATGATGATATTCAAAGTGGTGGTGTTTCTCAACCCGAGACAGTTACTAGTGTTGAGAATAATGTTCAAGTAGGTGATACCATTCAGACGAATGGTGAAGTTAATTCAGAAACAACTGCTGCTTTGCCGACAAATTTCGAAATTATAGATGTGGTTAAAGAGTTAGATGTGGCTAAAGAGCTAGGCACAGCATCTGAATCTACGGAAGCACGTCCATCTAGTCTCGAAATTATAAATACACAACCTCCATGCCAATCTGGAGGAAATAATAAAACAATTGATAATCTTTTTATTAGGAATATTCCTAGAAATAACAAAAATAATATTTCGACATCAATAGATATGCCAAATGAATTAGAAATTGTTAGTTTTGGAGGAGCTGCATCAACTGGATCAGCTACATCAACTGGATTAACAGAGACTACAATACAATTGCCAGAGAATTTCGATGTATTAACAGATGAAAGTCCTGTGACAGAAAGTGATTCTAATTTTACAGAATCATCCATTCAGTTGCCATCAAGCTTTGAAGTACTTACAGTGGCAAGTCCTGTGACAGAAAGTGATTCTAAATTTACAGAATCATCAATTGAGTTGCCAAATGATTTAGAAATAGTATCAGTAACAAATACTGTACCAACAACTGATGCTGAAGAAAACATATATGGCCATGTTGGAGGTAGTAATATAGATAATATATTTTTAAAACAGACAAAAAAATCTGATATAGGTTTAGAAACAAGTGTTGATTTACCATTGAATCTAGAAATTGTATCTGTAAAACAATCTGGTAAAACATGTAGCGAACACGAAAGCGAACACGAACTTTATGGTGGATCAGAAGAAACAACAATTGATCTACCTGATAATTTGGAGTTATTAACTATAGATTAATAAATTATAAATAAATTAGTATTGATTTATTTATATTTATTTATATTTACTCAAAAGAAATAGGATAAATAGGATGATAATAAATTTTAATATTTCAATCATAAATAAACCAATTTTTAGATGGATTCCGCGGAACTTAAAGATTTTATTCTTAATATTTTCAATATCAGACTTGCCATCGTTGTCCATGTCAATATTTATAACAGGCAGTAAAATATTATCAACGAATGAATAACTTAAATCAGATATAATTTTACTAAAAATAGTAGCAACCGCCGTCGCTACTATTTGATTATCTTTTAAAAATGTATAAAATTGTTTAATATGCATTAATTATATATATTAAATATATAATTAATTTATATGAATTATGAAAATTTAATTAAAAATGCATATAAGTATTATGATGAGAAATCAGAGTTGTATGATCATATAATAAAAGGTACTGTAAGATATGAAGAAGATACATCAGATAATGATCTCACAAAGCGAGTTATTAGATTTTATGATGATAAAAATAATACTAAATTGGAAGCAAATTATGAATACATGGGGTTTAAAACTGATGAAGGACCAACCCGAAAAGGTTTGTGGATATGGGGATGGGCTAAAGAAGAGTCTTCCAAAAATATGACTTATATTAGTAAAAATATATTAAAATATGGATTAGATATTGTATTAAATGAGTCGGTTCTAAATAATAAGGTAGAACATAAAGAAAATTCAAATAAATTTTTAAAATCATTATTGATTAATTCAAAAATTATATATGAGAATGAAATTGAACTAGATATTTTAACATATTTAAGCTTTTATTTGTCAAAAAAAGATTGGTTTATTGCTGCTCCTCCGGCGGGTGGAGGAGGGGGGACTGATTATATCTATTTATATAATATTAAAATTTATTAAAAGTTGATATTATATAATTAAAGTTTATATATAAT
>Ga0209533_1000268_pt1 | contig 50594 bp, 44 predicted proteins | sample COG_04_FD_184748 | JGI IMG/M metagenome (GOLD analysis project Ga0209533, IMG submission 184748) | Pelagic Microbial community sample from North Sea - COGITO 998_met_04 (SPAdes) (version 2) | ecosystem: Environmental > Aquatic > Marine > Neritic zone/Coastal water | place: Helgoland, sampling...
CTCTTTTATAATAATGCGAGAAAACGTTTTTTTTGTTCTCCGTCTATTATTGATTTTTGGTTGTTAATTTGATTTCCAATTTCTTTTTTTGTTAATGCTTCAATTTTGTTTGGGAGCGTATCAAAATTAAAATTACGTAAATCTTCCATTCCAAAAAAGACTTCTTTTGTCTTTATTCCGTTATAAAAATCTATTTGATTTTGAACAAAAAATCCTGTATAGGTTAGCATTTTTACTGTGATAACCTCGTATAGTATTGTACTTGCTGAAACAAAAGAAATGTTAGATTTATGCATAAGGTTGTTAAGCGTCTTTTCATTTAAATTTTTATGTACCTCTATCTTTTTAATTTTGTTCGCAATTTCATAAATTTGTTTATGGCTATAGGCACCACCAACAACAACGTTAATCTTTTTAATTTTTTCTATATTTAATATTGCCTGAACCGTTTTGAAAGTAAAATCAAAATAATCCGAGCCGCCATAACAAACAAATGCAGTGTCTATATTAGAGGGCTTTTTCTCTTGTTTAGCCGAAGCTAAAAAACTAGGTCTCAATATTGCATAATCCGCGCCCAATCCAAAAAATGTGTACGGTTCGCTAGTAAAGGTTTTCTTATTTACATTTGGTGAGTGATTCACCACGATATCAGCATACATGTGTTCTATTGCTAGATCATCTATATAAATTAAAAAATAGCCAAGTTCTTTTATTGTTTTTTGATAGGTGCTTGTAAACTGATACCCATCTGATATAATAATATACTCATTATGTGAGAACTTTTTATTTATCCAAAAAGGTTCCTCGCTTATATCTATTTCCTCAGGAATTATTTTTAATGTATAATTCCTTGGAATAATACTTAAAACAGAGCTCTTCTTTGTTAAAAACACAAAATCAAACTGCTCTTTATAAATCTCTACGAGGGCAAATAAGCGGTATAAATGTCCTAAACCAGATTCAGCAGTTCCATCGGCTCTAAAAAGTATCTTTTTTGTCATTAATTTAGACGCTTAAATCCTGAATGACAGACGGGACCCTCTAATAAATTATCAATATTTTTAAGGTCTTTATTACATTCTGAAATTGTTTTATAAATCCCATCTAAGGCATCAAAATAGTTTGTGATATGCTCGTCTTTATGTTCTGTACATGCATAGAAATTTGTACTTGCTAGGAAACCTTTTTTAAGCATTTCTTGAGTTACAAATGTTTTATACTTCATGGCGTCCTTAGCGTTAAAACTATAGGTGCATAACGACGGAATTCCTCCTAAGGATATCGATAAATCATGTGTTTCTGCTAATGACTTCCATCCGTTTTGTATTTTTTTTCCTTGCGCTGTTATAATATCCCATGAGTTCATTTTCTCCATCACTTCAAGCGTTTTTAGCGCTGCAGTTGGGCCAATACGTTCGGTCCAAAAGGTGCTGCTAATAAACGTGGTTTGCGCGGCCTCCATAACAGCCCTTCTTCCAACTACTGCGGTGAGTGCATACCCATTTCCAATCGTTTTCCCATACATGGCCATGTCGGGTTCTACCTTGAATTTCTGATAGATTCCACCATAAGTTTCTCTGAAACCAGAAGTGCATTCGTCAAAAATCAACACAATATTTAGGGATGTTGCCAGATCTCTCACCTTTTGAAGGAAATTATCTTCGGGGCCAACATTTCGCATGACTTCCATTTTTATAACCCCTATATCTTTGCTATGAACAATTTCAAGGAGCTCTTCGAAGTTATTATAATGGAATGGAAATACAGAGTTCTTTAAGTTTTTAGGAACACCATTAGGGTTCAATCCAGGGATTAAATGACCTGATAAGTCATCACCTCCATTATGATTGGCAGATAAATACCAATCGTGCCATCCATGATAACCACATATGGCAACATTGTCTTTTCCAGATGCAGCTCTTGCTATTCTAATCGCAATGGAATTTGCCTCTCCTCCACTTCTTGCAAATCGAACCATATCTGCCCAGGGATTAATCTCGACTAATTTTTCTGCAAGCGCAACTTCTTCTGGACAATTCAAAGTGCTCATATTACCGCTTTTTACGGTCTCTATAACTGCATTGTCTACTTCCTCATTGCCATAGCCTAAGGTGTTTGTTCCTATGCCCATAATACACATATCTGTATATTCTTTTCCATCTAGATCCCAAACTTTACATCCTTTGGCTTTTGAATAGTATGACGGCCAGTTGTCCGGTAAAAACATCTCAGGACGCTTTGATAATAACATAGTTCCTCCAGGAATCAATGTTTTGGCTTTGTTGTAAAGGTCTTGACCTGTTCTTTTGCTCATAGTTTCAAAAAAATAGTTATTGATGCTAAGTTACTAATTGTTTTTGTCTTGATTGATGGATTTTTGATATCCTTCATTTCTAACAATCGTATTGTTAAGGGCTTTTATCTCATGATTGTTTAAGTAATAATCCGCATACGTTTTCCAGTCTTGGTCAAACCCAAGAGCTTCAATGATCTTTTTTATAACTTCAAAATCTTGAGGCTCGTCAACCGTTAATCGGACATGATTATAGTTTTGTTCTAAACCGTGGTTGTTGGATTTAAAGAGCGTACCCCCTTTATAAGTAGAATTGTTTCTAATGTAGGGAGAGACATGTTCTCTATCTGATTTAAGCGTTGTATTATTCCACGCTTTTTCAAGTGCAGAAAATTTAAACACTTCTATATCCTGTCCATCTGGATAACGTTCTTCAAAAACATTGGCATAATAATCAAGATTTTGCAGCTTTGCTTGGACAATAACTTCATCTAAAAGTTTTGGATCTATTAGAGGGCAATCAGAAGTTAGGCGTACAATAAATGTTGGTTTGATTTTTTTCACTGTTTGATAAAACCGATCTAGTACGTCATTTTCACTCCCCCTAAAGTGTTTGATGTTTAAGGTTTCTGCTAACTGCGCAATGACATCATCTGCTTTTTGACTTGTGGTAGCAATATAAATATCATCAACTTCTTGCGCTTGTTTTATGCGATCGATGTGAATTTGAAGTAGTGTTTTGTCTTGAATTTTTTTTAAGACTTTATTTGGCAATCGCGTAGATCCTGATCTTGCTTGGGTGATAACAATAACATCCATATTAACTCCAGTTTGAAGGGTTTAACAGTTCAATTTCTTTTACATCAATCGCATCAATTAAATGATGAGGAATCGCCTGTTCATCTTTACACGAATTTATATTATCAACAAGTTGTTTTGCGGTTTCTACTCCAATCAAAACGCGGTCAATGTATTTTTTTTGCAAAACATATTGCAAAGCTAGTGTTTGTGTATTAATTGACGTAGCATTTTTTATGCTTTCCAGTGTATCCAGATGTGTTATTAACGGCTTCAAAGTTGCTAATATTTTACTTTTTGGCTTAAAAAACAGCCCTTGTAAAAACACCGAACGCGTGTGCACTTCAATGCCCTTACGCTTTGCTTCTTTTAGAAAAACACTTCTTTTAGAATCATTGTCAAATAAGTTAAATGGTATCTGGATAAAATCAAAACCATCATAGTTGTTTAATATATCTTCTATTTCATTATTACCATAAAGTGAAATCCCAGCTTTTGAAACAAGCCCTTCTTTTTTTGCTAATACTAATTTATCATATAGCCCACCTCTAGCTTTAAAGCTTGGATAGTTATGAAACATATACCCAAAAAGTTGATCGCTATTTAAAACTTTACAATTATGGGCAACATGGGTAATAAAATTTTCAGGGGTAATCTCTGCATTGCTAGCGAGTTTAGAGATAATTTGAAACTTTTTATTTGGGAATTCGTTTTGGAATTTTCCTATAATTTCTTGAGAGTTACCATAAGCTTCAGCGGTATCAAGGGTCCGTATTCCATTGTCAAAAGCAGCCTCTAAAATTTTAAAAGCTTCTTCTAATGATGGTTTTCCATGTGGATTATTAATTCCATAATCTAACCCTAGTTGGACTGTTCCTAAAATAATTTTTTCAATCATTGTTTTTTACCATTCGGATAGTGTTACACATCTTGTTGTCGTAAATCCCTACATTTTCAATGATAGATTCTGTTTCGAAACCTAATTTTTCATAGAGATTTATAGCTCCCCTATTTCTGTCAATGACTCCTAAAGTGATTTTAGAGAGTTTAAGCGTATTAAAGCAATAATCGATAATGGTTTTAGAGGCTTCTTTAGCATAGCCTTTACCCCATTCGTTACAATCTCCCATCAATATTCCGTATTCCCCAGAATTGTTTTCTAAGTTTATAGGATCAATTTTTATGTTTCCAATATGCTTTTGTGAGCCTTTAATATGGATGGCCCAAAACAAAATATTTTTTTGTTCTTGTTCAATTAAAAAGGTTTCTAATTTATGTAATGTATAATCGCCTCCAGACTCTAAATATGTATTAACCTTGGTGTCATTAAGCCAATTTACATAGGTCATCGAAAGGTGTTTTGTTGAAAGTCTTTCATAATAAAGCCTTTCTGACTCTAAATATTTTGCTTTCATTTTACAAAAGTTAATACCTTTTCAATTACAAATGCTTGTTCTTCATCTGTTAGAGTCGGATACATTGGTAAACTGATGCATTTAGAATAATATATTTCTGAGTGTCTCAAATCTGCGCTGTTGTACCCTATTTCTTTATAATAGGGTAAGGTATGCACGGGGATATAATGTATTTGGGCAAAAATTTGATACGTTCTTAAAAAGTCATATAACCCTTTTCTGTCTTCAACTTCAATGATAAATAAATGATGTGCATTTAAGGCACCGTCTTGTAGGTTTTGAAATTTTATAAGTCCTTGAAAAGCGTTTTTATAATTTTTGGCGATTTCGTTTCTTCTAGCGACGCCAGCGTTATTTTTTGCAAGTTGAGTAATCCCTAAGGCTGATTGTATATCCGTTAGCCTGTAGTTAAACCCTAATTCCTGCATTTCATAAAACCATCCGCCATGGTCTTCGGACATCTGTTCTTTGGTAATCCCATGTGACCTTAAAGATATTAGCTTTTTATAAAGTGCTTCGGAATTTGTAGTGACCATCCCGCCTTCCCCACATGCGATGTGTTTTACAGGGTGAAATGAAAATATACCTATATCAGCAAAGTTTCCATTTCCGCACAGTTGTTTCTTGTTTTTTGAATCTGTAAAATAGCCTCCTGGAGCATGGCAGGCGTCCTCTATGATCCATAAATCGTGTGTGTTGGCTAACGCTTTAAACGCTTCTAAATCTACGGGGAGACCTGCAAAATCAACAGGAATAATACCCTTAAAAAACCCTTTAGGCTTGCTCTCAATAAGCGTTCTCGTGCTTTCTAAACACAGTGTGTATGAGTCTGGGTCAATGTCTGCAAACCAAACTTTGCCACCCGCATATCGAACACAGTTAGCGGATGCCGCAAAGGTGATTGGGGTTGTAATAACCCGTTCTCCTTTTTTTAAACCAAGTGCCAAAACAGCTAAATGCAATCCTGAAGTGGCGTTGTTTACTGCAACTGCATATTTCGCCCCTACATATCCCGCGAACTTATCTTCAAACTCTTTAACTTTTGGGCCTTGCGTTAAAAAATCTGCAGAAAGTGTTTTTACAACTGTTTCAATATCATTTTGGTCTATATGTTGTCTTCCGTAGGGTATGGGTTTCATTATACTGTAAAATTAGAGTCTACATGTTCTTTTATCAAATTCCTAAGGCTTTCAATCGTTTCCCAGTGCTCATTATCACCTGAATTATAACTAAACCCAAGAGGCGCTTTTTTAGCATCAAAAGTCTCTAAAAATTCACTTAATTTCCATGAATGGGTCGCAGGTAATATGACATAATACTTCCCTAAATCATAAGTATAAAATGAATCTGAAGGGGTAATCATCTCCTCATGAACTTTTTCTCCAGGTCGGATGCCCACTAATGGCTTCTCACAGTCTGGGCCTATAGCGTTTGCTACATCCATTATTTTATATGAGGGTATTTTAGGGACAAATAATTCTCCTCCCCAAGCATGCTCAAGTGCATGCATTACCATATCAACTCCGCCTTGCAACGAGATGTTAAATCGTGTCATGTTGGGATCAGTAATGGGTAATTTATTTTCTTCTTTCTTTTTATTGATGAAAAACGGAATTACAGAGCCATTAGAACCCATAACGTTTCCATATCGAACGACGGAGAAACGAATGGGATTATTTCCTTTGATGTTGTTCGCTGCTATAAATAATTTATCAGATGTTAATTTAGTCGCTCCATATAAATTTATTGGGGCACAAGCTTTATCGGTTGATAACGCGACTACGCGTTGAACGTTGGTTTGAAGACAGGCTTCAACAACATTTTCAGCGCCTCCTATATTTGTTTTTATACACTCCCCTGGGTTATACTCAGCAATGTGCACATGTTTCATCGCAGCAGCATGAATCACGTAATCAACATCCTGAAAAGCTCTCGTTAGGCGTTCTTTGTCCCTTACATCCCCTATGAAATAACGCATTTGCGGGTGTTTTTCAATGGGAAACTCTTGAGCCATTTGAAACTGTTTTTGTTCATCTCTTGAATAAATAATGAGTCTTCTTGTTTCGGGATATTTAGCAAGTATATGGCGTGTGAGTGCTTTGCCGAGAGATCCTGTCCCTCCAGTAATTAATATTGATTTTTTGTTTAAATCTAGCATTGTTATTATTGTAATTTAAATTGATTTTAATTGCCCTTTTTTAATTCTTTGTTTGCATCAGGTTTTCTAAAACCTCGTTATATTTTAACCCAACTAAAGCGCTTCATTCAGACCAAAAAAACTATTGATCTCCGTTGCTTTAACAATAACACAAACTCGATAAATGCTCTCAAAATTAATTGAACTATTTTGTGTATATACAACTGAAGATGCAACTATTGAATTCCTTGAAATACTAAAAATTTCTCCTTTGGTGTTGTCAGATGCTACTTCTTCTATGTTAAACCTCTGTTTCCTCTAAGTTGTATCACTCGGAATAGCGACCTCCTTAATGATAAATTCCTTTTTGATTTCAGTCTCTAAGAGTTTCATTTCTTTTTACAAGAAAAATCAAAGTGCACCATTAAAATTAAGATTGATTTTTTCCTGTTTTAAATATTAGATTTGGGGTATAAATACCAATTATACAATTTATTTACTCCTTCTGCAAGGCTTACTTTATATTTCCAGCCTAAGTTCTGTAATTTAGAAACATCAGTTAATTTCTTTAAAGTCCCGTCTGGCTTGTCCGAATTAAACACTAACTCACCTTTAAAATCAATTGTTTTTTTTATGGTTACTGCTAATTCTTTTATAGAAACATCAATACCCGTTCCAATATTTATGTGGGTATTTCTAATTTCTTTTTCAGTGAGGTTGTAAGTGTTAGAGAAATTTCTGTTTTGCATTAAAAACACACAGGCGTCAGCCATGTCTTCGCTCCATAAAAATTCGCGTTTTGGAGTACCCGTTCCCCAAACCTCTACACTGTCAGCTGAGACTCCAAAGCGACTTAAATAGGTTTTAGCTTCTTCTATGCTAGCAGCGTTTAAATCGCTAACTACAGCGTCATAATTTGATTCACTTAACAACTTTGCTAAATGAATTTTTCGAATAAGGGCTGGTAATACATGAGATGTTTCCAAATCAAAATTATCATTTGGCCCATATAAGTTGGTCGGCATCACGGAAATAAAATTAGTGCCATACTGTAAATTATAGCTTTCGCACATTTTGATTCCTGCTATCTTAGCAATTGCATAAGGCTCGTTTGTGTACTCTAAGGGATTGGTTAATAGATACTCCTCTTTCATCGGCTGAGGACATTCCTTAGGATAGATACAGGTGCTTCCTAGGAACATTAATTTTTTAGCCCCATGAACATAACTTTGATGAATTACATTGTTCTGAATCATCATGTTTTCATAAATAAAGGCGCCACGATAGGTGTTATTTGCCTCTATTCCTCCAACTTTAGCTGCTGCTAAAAACACATACTCAGGCTGTTGGTTTTTAAAAAAATCTTGTACAGCTAATTGATCCGTAAGATCCAATTCATTGTGTGTTTTGGTAACAATATTAAAATACCCTTTTGAATTGAGGTTTTTAATAATCGCACTCCCAACTAATCCGCGATGGCCCGCAACATATATCTTCGCATTTTTATCCATAAATTATTCGAAATAATTTTTGACTGCAAAGCCGCCATCCTTTAAATATTGTTGTTTTTGCATCAGCTTCAAGTCGCTGGTCATCATATCTTCTACTAAATATTTCAAATCATATTTAGGAACCCATCCTAACTTTTCTTTTGCTTTGGTAGCGTCGCCTATTAGCAATTCCACTTCTGTTGGTCTGAAGTATTTAGGGTCAACAGACACAACTTCTTTACCTATTTCTAGTGAATACATTTCATTGGTAGACGATTTTATATATCCTTTTTCCTCGATTCCTTCCCCTTTAAATTCTAATTCAACCCCTACATGATGAAAGCACATTTTAATGAAATCTCTAACGCTTGTTGTTTTTCCTGTGGCGATCACCCAGTCTTCCGCTTCATCAGCTTGTAAGATCATCCACATCATTCGAACATAGTCTTTAGCATGGCCCCAATCTCTCTGAGCATCTAAATTTCCTAAATACATTTTATCTTGTAGACCCATCGCAATTTTTGATGTTGCTCTAGTGATTTTTCGAGTGACAAATGTTTCTCCTCTAACTGGAGATTCATGATTAAATAAAATTCCATTACACGCATAAATGCCATAAGCTTCTCTATAATTAACCGAAATCCAATAGGCGTACATTTTTGCAACAGCATATGGGCTTCTTGGATAAAATGGAGTCGTTTCAGTTTGTGGAACTTCCTGAACCTTCCCATATAACTCTGATGTAGAAGCTTGATAGATCCTAGTCTTCTTTTCGAGGCCTAAAAACCTGATAGCTTCCAATAATCGTAAAGTTCCAATACCATCAGCATTGGCGGTATACTCTGGCATTTCGAAAGAAACCTGAACATGACTCATCGCTGCAAGATTATAAATCTCGTCAGGCTGTACCTCTTTAATAATTCTAGTAAGGTTGGTGCTATCTGTTAAATCTCCATAATGAAGAAATAAATTTCTATTCTCCACATGAGGATCCTGATAAAGGTGATCAATTCTAGCGGTGTTAAACAAGGATGCTCTTCTTTTTAGCCCATGAACCAAGTAGCCTTTTTTCAAAAGAAATTCACTCAAGTAAGCGCCGTCTTGCCCTGTTACTCCTGTTATAAGTGCTACTTTTTTTTGTGCCATTATATTATCAATTTTCAATTAGTTTTTTTAAACTTATTTGCCAGTTAGGTGGATGTATATTAAATTCCTTTTCAGCTTTCTCTGTGTCTAAAACACTGCTTTTAGGACGATTTGCTGCTACTGGGTACTGGTGTGACAAAATAGGGATTAAACTCACTGGGAGGTTGTGTGATTCAAAAATCGCTTTTGCAAAATCATACCAACTGACCGCACCTTCATTGCTATAATGGTAAAGGCCAAAGCTCTTTGTATTAGAGGAGGTAATTTGTAATATAAGGTCTGCTAAATCTCCTGCGTATGTTGGCGACCCTATTTGATCGCTAACGACGCTTATTTCATCACGTGTTTCGGCAAGTCGAAGCATCGTTTTCATGAAATTAGCACCATGCTCAGAATATAACCAAGATGTTCTAATGATGAAATGGTGTTCTAGAATTTCTTGTATCTCAGCTTCTCCTTTCAACTTAGAAGCCCCATACACACTAATTGGCTTTGGTATATCGGATTCAGTATACGGATCTGTTTTTTGTCCATCAAACACAAAATCGGTTGAAATCTGAATTAAAATTGTATCATTTTCTTTACAAACGAGTGCTAAGTTTTTTGGGCCCAGAGCATTAATTTGAAATGCCTTGTCAACTTCGGTTTCTGCTTTATCAACAGCAGTGTAGGCCGCACAATTAATACAATAATCGAAACTTGGATTGGCCTTGAAAAACGCCTCTACTTGGCTCAGATCACAAATATCTAGTTCTTGATAATCGGTATAGATAATATTTAGGTTATCATACTGCTTTTCAATTGCCTTAATACAATTCCCTAATTGTCCATTACTTCCTGTCACCAATACATTCATCATAGAATTACATTTGAAAGTGTTGATAATAGTAAATCTTTTTCTGAAACAAGTATATCTTCTTTTGGTAATTTCCAATCAATCCCCAGAGAAGGGTCGTCATATCGAATTCCTCCCTCAGAAGCTTTGTTATAATAATTATCGCATTTGTATGAAAAAATTGCCGTGTCACTTAAAACAATAAATCCATGAGCAAATCCTCTTGGAACAAAGAGCTGGTTTTTATTGTCTTCCGATAATTCAATTGAAAAGTGTTGGGCGAAAGTAGAAGAATCTTTACGAAGATCTACAGCCACATCTAAAACTCTTCCTTGGATAACCCTGACAAGCTTTGCTTGTGCATAGTTACCGGTTTGGAAATGCAACCCTCTAAGTACCCCTTTTGAAGAAAAAGATTCGTTGTCCTGAATAAAATTAACTTCAAAACCTAATGAATCGTTTAGCTTTTGTTGATGATAACTCTCAAAAAAATAACCACGATTATCATTGTGAAGTTGAGGCTGTATGACCTTACAATCGATAAGGTTAGTGTCAATAATATTCATGCGTTATGGCTTATGTAATAAGTGTTATTTGTTAACCAAATCTTTATACTTGTCTATAAATTTAAAAAATTCAAGCCCTAATAAAACAATAAAAGCTAACAAAAATAATAGGAAAGCAAAATATATTTTAACACTAAATTCCTTTCCAAATAATGTTTTTGTATTTCTTGCAAATCCTGAATCCTGCTTATTGGAGATGGTTTCGACAATAAACTTCTTGTCCATTAACTCTCGTTCTAGTATAACCAATTGGCTCCTCAATTCTAAATCGCTCTGATATAAATCAAATTCTTTTGTTTTCTCAATTTCACTTGAGCCCTCAAAAGTGATTCCTATTTCAGATGTTTGTTCTGAACTTAACCCTTGTTCCAAAACTCTCTTGTAGGTGCTTTGAAGTGAATCTGATTTAACCAATGCAAGCTCCAAAGCCCTTTTTGTCTGGTTTAGTTCTGCAATATCTTTGCGTTGCTCGTTCAAGAAGAATGGATTTGAATTAATCGACTCAACAATATTTTCAAAAACAGATTTAAAATTACTTCTCTGGGTAGACTCAATAATAACTTGCTGATATTTGTGCGTATAATCTTCATTATTATCTAAAAAATCTTGATATTCAATTTTAGTTGCTGCAAGAGAGTCTAGTTTTTTAACGTAATCGTTAAACGCTAGAAGTTTATCGTTGTCACTAACGACGGGTTTCACCTCAAAGGATAAGATCGATTCCGCCTTTTCCTCTTCTAAATTTAACACTTTACCTAGGGTCTCATAATCTTTTTGACGAACCAGGTCATTATAATACCCTACTGAATTATATAAGTTTTCTCCAGTGGGGTAATTTTGTACCACAGTCACAGAAGACTCATATTTAGGCACAGCTGTTTTACTGTTTAACATGCCAATGACAAGTCCCGAAATCCCTGCTAGTGCAAGAATAATGAATCGTTTTTTGACAAGAAAAATAAGCCAGAGAACTGCTAAGAACAGGTTTCTAAAGATGTTAAAAATAAAATTAAAGAAGCGGTCAAAAGCGCTCCCGATAAGCTTAAAAAGCTGCCCTAAATCAACTTCTTCTGAGTTGTTAGGTGTGTTTGGTGTTGTACTCATATCGTATTAAATATCTGTTGTAAAATTTGTTTTGTTATTAAATAGGTTGGTTTTACACCACTTGACCCAAGTCCACCTGACGCCAAAGTGCTTCCGGTTTCAAGAGGATTGTCACTAGCATAATATGCATATCGAACTTTTACGTTTGGATTGATACTGTGTCTTACTTTAGAGGCGGCTTGAATCGCTTTTTGATAATGTGCACCTTCCATTTCTAACCCAATAACATTCCATGTAGAATCATGGAAAAATTTCAAAAGGTCTCTATTTTGAAGCGATGTACCCAAAACAGTCACCATCGTGCCTTCAAACACCTGTAGATCTTTGGTGTCAAAATCTTCAAGAGTTAACTCATTTTTAAAAGGATAATTATCCGCTGTCCCTTCAAAAATATGAGCCGATGGAATCATAATATCGCCTTTGGACCCTTCTAAAATACCTGCTTTTCCCATTATAGAAATGGAGTCTACATTTAGATGAATATTCTTTTCTGCAGTTTTAAATGGTTTTAACAGCTCATCAATCGTTTCGTAAGCTTGTTCTCCAAATGCATAATCCATAACAATAATCACTGGCGCATCTTTTTTAGATTTACAATCGAACGTTGTATTGGAAAAATCGACTTTGGAGGCATCAAAGATTTGAACGTCTATATTAGTTCCTGAGGTGTCCTCTATAAAAATCATACCCTCTTGCAACGCAACTTGCTTGGTTTTATTGCGAAGAGCTTGATTTTCTTCTTTACTCAGTAGTTCATATACCGTAAAAACATCGTGCTTTTTACATAACGATTTGAGCGCCTTGGAGGCGTGAAGCGTGTTCATCACGCTGTGTAAATTTGCTGAAATGATATGAATTGGACGATTAATTAACTGCTGTTTCTGAAGCGTCTCTTTAATCGTGTTGGCCCAAGCTTCTCCATGAATATGATGGCCTAACCGTTCTCTTAGCACCGGACTAAAATTTATGGTTCGTTTAGAATTCTCAACAATTTCCTCAATGGCACGTTTTCCTAACCAATAGATCAAGTGCAAGAAATGATCCGGTTGTTTTGGTGTTGAAAATTGATCATAAACTTCTAAAATTTCTTCAAAAGTTCTGCCCAAGATATTCCCTGTATGGGTAATCGCTAGCTCACGTTCTTTTTGAGTCCGTTTTTTCTTTGAAAGCACGGCAGTTTCGAGCTTTATCCAATCTCTCGTCGTTGCTCCTTTATCATCAATAACAACACGTTTTGCGATTTTATGCGACTCAATAAACATGAATGTTAAATGGGTCAAAATATCATAAATCTCAGAGCGACCCCGAGTGATCTCAATATTCATTTGCTCGAAATCAATTCGATAACAATTACGACGCCTTTTTGAAGGAACAATCACCTCAAAATGAGAGTTGCCAAAGCCTTCGGCGCTTGTTAGGTTTATTAAAAGACACTCTTCGATGCCAACAGGTAATCGGTCAACTACATAAAGTAAACCTTCTAATTCTGTTTTATCTCCAGCTATTGAGCCATATATTTCGGGACGTAACTGCAATAATGCTTGCCGCAATGTTTCCCCAGAGACTCCCATTGGTTTATAAAATCCCCGATTAAATAAATGACGCATCGTCAAATACAGTCGCTCAATAGCATGAGAACTTTCCTGAGCGCGAGTCCGGATTATATTTTTTGTTTGTGTTCGTTTCATTAGTCAAACAAATATACGCTAAATAGTCTTATTAATATTAGTCAAAACCTCTGCGATCTTTCGATCATTAGATAGGCGAGGTGTTTTATTTTGTCCTCCTAGCTTACCGATCGTTTTCATGTAATTCTGAAATCCATTCTTTTTAACGGCTGTAATCTTTAACGGTTGTAAAACCTTTCCTTGAATTAAATCAAAATAATAGCTGTTTTGGTGTTGCAAAGCTTCATCAATTTGAGCTGCAAACCTTTCAAGATTAGATGGAGGATTTTCAAATTCAATGAACCACTCATGGTAAGGTAATCCATTCGTAGGCGCTATTTGAGGCGCTACAGTAAATTCACTTACACTAATTTCTGTAGCCTCTAAAGCGCTAAGAAGAGCTTGTTCTACCTCCTTAGCTATCACATGTTCGCCAAAAGCAGATATAAAGTGCTTGATACGCCCACTGACAATTACTTTAAATGGTGCCAGTGATGTGAACTGTATTGTATCCCCTATGTTATAGGCCCAAAGACCAGCATTTGTAGAGATAATCATAACATAGTTAACGCCTATTTTGACGTCTTTCAACGTCAGGCGTTGAGGAGACTTGTCGAAAAACGTGTCCGCTACTATAAATTCATAAAACATTCCTGAGTCTAACTGCAGAAGCATTCCGGGTTCGTTTTGACGGTCCTGAAACGCAAAAAACCCTTCACTAGCAGGATAAAGCTCAACGCTATCTACTTTTCTTCCGATCAAGCTTTCGAACTTTGAACGGTAAGGCTCATAATTAACGCCTCCAAAGATAAAAAGATTAAAGTTTTTAAAAATATCACCTATTTTTTGGCCTTTTTCTTCAATGAGTTTTTCAAAATACATTTGAACCCAAGACGGAATACCTGCAATCACTGACATGTCTTCATTCAAAGTTTCCTGAACAATCGTATTTACTTTCGTTTCCCAGTCTTCAATACAGTTCGTTTCCCAAGAAGGTAATCGGTTTTTTTGAAGATACTTAGGCACATAGTGTGCGACAATCCCTGAAAGGCGACCTAGTTTTATACCGTTCTTTATTTCGAGAACCGGACTCCCTTGTAAAAAAATCATTTTTCTAGTTACAATTTTAGTGTTTCCAGTCTGATGGACATAAAGTAAAATTGCATTCTTAGCCGCTTCTATATGGCCAGTCATACTCTCTTTTGTGATCGGAATGTACTTAGCACCAGATGTTGTTCCTGAAGTCTTGGCAAAATATAACGGCTTGCCTTTCCATAAAACATCTTCTTCTCCGGCTACAACCTTTTCTACATAGGGCTTTAAGTCCTCATAATCCCGTACGGGGACGCGTTCCACAAAGTCTTGGTGTGTATGTATATTTTTAAAATCATGATCCATTCCAAATTGAGTCGCAGCAGCCTGAGAAATCAAAGATTGAAAAATCCGTTGTTGAGTCTCTATAGGGTTAGAGGCCCATGTGTTGATTTGATTATGAATTTTGGCCGCATAAAGTTTTGCAGCAAATGCTTTAATTGATGGCATTCTAGAGGGTTTTAAAAGTCAATAAAAGTGGTTGGATTCAAAGGGATGCCACTATTCCAGAGTTCAAAATGTAAATGCGGACCTGTGCTTAGCTCTCCAGAAGATCCAGAAATGGCAATAACTTCTCTAGATTTCACAAATTCTCCTTGAGATTTTGTCAGCGAAGAATTGTGCTTATATACAGAAATTAGCTCATTACCATGGTCAATAATTATGACATAACTCGCATCTGAGGTCCAAGACGCAAACAACACATGACCATCTGCTATGGCTTTGACTGGGGTGTTTTTTGGGATAACAATGTCTACTGCATAATGCTTTTCTTTGAGGTCAAACGCAGCGCTTATAGAACCGTTAACTGGTGGAAAAAACATAAAATCTGTTGCTGTTATGGCTGTTTCAAATAAATTATATTTATCCTCATTATTGACCTTAGCCCTTAGAATCGAATCGGCTTTTGAGGGGTTTAATTCTAAAATATCAGTCTCTGATTGAGCAGCCTTAAAAATCGAGTCTTTATTAATAACAACCGCACTGATTTCTCCTCTTAGCACTCTTTTTACAGAAGCAATATAAGTATCGTTCATGTTAATCACCTGTAGTAGAGAATCGGTTTTAAAATCCAATTCTACAGCTTGTTTTTGAAGCGTTGTTGAAGAATAGCCAGGAATATATTCACGAATAGGTGTAAATGCAATAAAAACTGTAGTGATCGCAACAAGAAAAATTGCCACTAAAAACCCAAAAACAAAAACATTGAGACGTGTTAGCTTAAATGCTAATCGTTCTTCAAACGTATCTTCATTTAGCACCACCAAACGGTATTTATGAAGTAACTTTTTTTGAAATTTCTTTTTATTTGTTTTTTTTCTGGTCATTTAAAGACAAATTAAATAAAAATTAAGCGATTCATGTGTTTATAACGGACTAAAGTTTGAAATTACTCTATATTTAAAGGATAATTATTAACTTTGTAATCTAAAATTTATACCATTATGAACACATACATGATACCTTTAGCTATCGGAGCTCCACAAATTATTTTAATTGTGGTTGTCGTTCTTTTGTTGTTTGGCGGTAAAAAAATCCCTGAACTTATGAAAGGATTAGGTGGTGGAATTAAAGAATTCAAAAAAGCCAGTCAAGAAGAAACAAAAGACGCTGAGGAAAAAAAAGATTAATTAATCCCTAGAAAAATTTGGGAGTATTATTTTATAGCTATCGACCGTATGATCGCTTCTAACTCAAAAATGTAATCGCGTTTTCCAACAGACGGTGCAAAAACAAATCCTTCTGCAATTAAATAGCGACTATTTGCTTTGTCTTCTATCCAATAATTTATAAAAGGGCCCGACATAAATGCATCTTTCACTTGCCAAACACTCTTAGTTTCAAAACTCGTTAAATTTGCCACCTTTGTGTCGCCAAAAAATGGTGTATACGCCTTTTCTGTAGTCATATAACTCCCCTCTACTGGACCAGGAATATGACGCTTTCCTATGGAATCACGGGTTTTAATAACGTGCTTTGCAAGATCTTCTTTGGTCATATCCTCATCGTATGGAAGTGTATATAGCAACATATTCACTGTTCCAGTTTTAATATCTCTTCGAATCCAGAAAAAATCATCGGATTGACTCGCTATTCGATAAATAGATGGAAACTGGATGTTGATTCCTAATTGTTTGGTGATAGCTGAAGAATTAAATAGCGATTTTTTAATACGACGCTGCTTTTCCTCTATCTCTTGTGTTTTAAACGCATTTTTGATTTTGTCCTGATTGGTTATAAACTGATCGATAATCTCCTGATTGTTCATTCCACTAACCAAAACCATACGTTGAGGAGAGGCATAAGGGTTTTTGTAAAATTTTGTAGCCGCAACTTTACCTTTTTGAACTTTTAATACCAGTCGTGTGTTTTTCACAAACCCAGAAAATACCGCAGTTGGGATATGTTGTAATGAAAACTGAGGCTCATCTTGGGGGAGTCCATATAGCGGAGCTCCTATCGTAGACCGAATACTTTCACCAACTGAAGAGTCCCACAAATCGTTAGCAATGACAACAGATAAGTTATTGATGTTTCCTGATGACTGGGGTTTATAAACCTTATCGGGGTTTGACTCATCGCAAGCGATAAAAAGTAACCCTAAGCATAGTGCTTTTAAAAATAGTCTCATCAATTTGTGTTTTAGTTAGAAATGATTAACGTCATTCCTGGTTTCAAGTGATTGTCCCAAATATCGTTCCAATCTTTTAGATTTTGGATAGAAACGCCTGCTAATTTATTTGAAATACTCCAAAGCGAGTCGCCCGACTTCACTAAATAGGTTGTTTTATTGGTCGAATTTTTGGCAGTTTTTAAAGAAGTTTTGGGTATGTTAGAGGAGTCTGCAGTAGGGTTTCGAGAGTAAATCGCTAGCCGTTGCCCTATTTTTAAATCATTTGTTCTTAGCCCATTCCATTGTTTAATTTGACGCACTCTAACTCTAAACTTTCGAGCAATCTTTCCTAAATAATCGCCAGATTTAACCTCATATCTAATTTTAGAATCAATTTTAAAAAATTGAGGTAATGGTTTTTCACGCGCTTCAAACTCCGCTTTGGCAGTCGCATAAATTTGTGTTTCATTTTGAACAAAATCACCAATTTTGGAAAGTGGGAGTCTAAGTGTGTAGGTTTTGTCGTTTAAGACCGGGATAATGTCCAACTTATATGAAGGATTTAGATATTGTAAAATTTCAATTTTGGTTTCTGTAAGCTCAGCAACTTGATCTAAAGAAATCATTTGTTTCACCTGAATCGTATCGGTTGCAATCATTGGAAGTTGATGTTTACCCTCTTGAAACCCATGAGCTTCCGCATATTCAAATAGATAAAGCGTTGCTAAAAAGGCGGGGAGATAACCAGCTGTTTCTCGTGGCAAAAAAGGCCGGATATTCCAGTAGTTTTGATAGCCTCCGGATCTTCTTATCGCTTTTGTCACATTTCCTGGGCCAGAATTATAGGCTGCTAACGCAAGGTCCCAGTCCCCGAATGTTTTGTAAAGTGATTCTAGGTATTTGGCAGCGGCATTAGTAGAGCGTAAAGGGTCGCAGCGTTCATCGACATAACTGCTAACTTCAAGTCCATATTGTTTGCCCGTAGCAAACATAAACTGCCAAAGTCCTGTAGCACCTACACGCGATTTTGCTCGCGGTTTTAAAGCAGACTCTACAACTGCCAAATATTTAATTTCTAAAGGAAGATTGTGTTTGTCTAAAACGGCTTCAAACATTGGAAAGTAATACTGACTCCGGCTGATAAGCGTTTCTGTTGAACGTTTACGGTTCTTTAAATCGCTCTTAATAACACTTTCTAAAGTAGGGTTGTATGCTATGTTAAATGGTGTTTTTGCGTTAAGAATAGCCAATCGTTTTTTGAGTGTGTCGGTTGGTAATTCTGGATAATAAATCGCTTCATACGACGGCTTGGAAATAGGGAGTGTATCGTACAAGGAATTCGTATACAATTCCGCATGCCAGCGTGCTTCAATTTCTTCAACAGCAGTACGACGAAGCTGAACAGAGTCAATTATTGACGTGTTTACAGCCGTCAAGCTGTCGGTGCTTTGACCGTGCAAAAACGCAAAATTTAATATCCCTAAAATTAAAAAGACGATGCGTTTCATTTTATAAAATCACGATTCATATTATCCGTTACGCTTTAGCCAAAGCACACAAATTACTCAGATATAGCGGCAATTCCAGGAAGGGTTTTTCCTTCTAAACTTTCTAACATTGCGCCTCCTCCTGTACTTACATAGCTCACTTTATCTTCAAAGCCAAATTGCTTCACAGCCGCCACAGAATCACCACCACCAACAAGTGAGAATGCACCGTTTTTAGTCGCCTCAGCAATTGAATCTCCTAAGGCAATCGTTCCAGAAGAAAATGTTTCCATTTCAAAAACCCCTAAAGGCCCGTTCCATAAAATAGTTTTACATTGTTGTACGACATCATGAAATATCGCTTTTGATTTTGGACCACAGTCTAAACCTTGCCAGTTTTCAGGAATTGATCTTACATCTACAACCTGTGTGTTAGCTGTATTACTAAAGTCATCGGCTGCCAATACATCTACTGGAATATGGATTTGAACATTTTTAGCTTTAGCTTTTTCAAGAATTTGAAGAGCTAATTCCATTTTATCATCTTCACAAATAGAATCTCCAACATGTCCGCCTTGTGCTTTTACAAACGTAAAAGTCATACCACCACCAATAATCAAATGGTCAACTTTATCTAAAATATTATCTATAATGGTAATTTTAGAAGATACTTTTGCACCACCTAAAATGGCCAAAACTGGCTTTTGTCCAGTTTGCATTACTTTATCAATACTTTCAATTTCTTGAGCAAGCAATTTACCAAAGCATTTATTCTCTGGAAAAAATTGCGCAATAATTGTAGTTGATGCATGCGCTCTATGTGCTGTACCGAAAGCGTCATTGATATAAAAATCTCCTAATTTAGAAAGTGATTCTGCAAAACCTATATCGCCTTTAGTTTCTTCAGTGTGGTAGCGTAAATTTTCCAACAAAAGAACCTGACCAGGTTGTAAATCCTCTGAAGCCTTTTGAGCGTCTTCACCAATACAATCACCCGAAAACAAAACACTAACACCTAAAACTGTTTCTAGTGTACTCACAATGTGACGTAATGAAAATTCTGACTCCTGAGATTTTGGCCGACCCAAGTGAGACATTAAAATACAACTTCCGCCGTCTTCCAAAACCTTTAAAATTGTAGGTTTAGCAGAAACAATTCTAGTACTATCAGTAACTTCAAATTGGTCGTTTAACGGGACATTAAAATCGACACGTATTAATGCTTTTGTATTTTTAAAATTTACGTTTTCTATTGTTTTCATAACTTAGGAATAATTTTGTATAATTTTTTTAAGATTTCAAAGGTAAGTATTTCTTTTAGCCTATGAAATGTACACCTTAGAAAGTTGTGTCCTAACACGATAAAATTTACTGTGGGGCTGCTAATCATTTTTAGGATAGAGGGACTGTAGATTTCGTAATGAGATTCAATTAAATCTGCTATCTTTGTTTTATGACGTTTGAGGATATAATAGGACACGATTTTCTAAAAAAACATTTGAAACAGGGGGTAAGCTCTGGACGAATTCCACATGCACAACTTTATGTTGGGAAACGAGGTGTAGGCGGACTTCCTATGGCTATTGCGTATGCGGATTATTTGATGACTCAGCAAGACGGGGGTGTTGGTCAAATGAATGCACTAACACATCCTAACATCCATTTTGTATATCCCGTAACCACAAGTGATAAAGTAAAATCGAAGCCGATCTCGTCCAACTACCTTACAGAATGGCGTTCCTTTGTAGAAACTAACCCATACGGATCCATCAACGATTGGTATGATTTAGTTGGGGTTGGCAATAAACAGGGAAATATTGGGGTTGAAGAAGCCAATGATATCGTATCTAAAATGGCCTTAAAAGCATTTAACGGCGGTTACAAGGTCATGATTGTGTGGATGGCGGAAAAAATGAATTCGATGTGCGCCAATAAATTACTAAAGTTAATTGAAGAGCCTGCAAACAAAACAGTTATTATTCTTGTAACTGAGGACGAAGAACAGCTTATTAACACCATTCGATCACGTTGTCAAACCGTTCACTTGAATCCTCTCTCTGAAGCAACCCTAAAAAATACGCTTACAACTAAGCATAATACAGAGGCTAGTTTGGCTCAAAACATTGCCCACCAATCGGAAGGAAGCTATAGTAGAGCTCTTGATTTATTAAGTCAAGACTCCGAAGATCTGCAGTTTGAGGCATGGTTCATCGCATGGGTACGGACGGCATTTCAGGCAAAAAGTAACAAACAATCTATTAACCATTTAATGGCTTGGAGTGATGAAATTTCTAAAACTGGTCGGGAGATTCAAAAACAATTCTTGGACTATAGCCTTCGCTTTTTTAGGCAAGCACTATTATACAATTATGGTGCCAACGAATTGGTTTTCATGAAGTTAAATGATAAATCATTTAAATTTGAAAAATTCGCGCCATTTATTGACGCTTCCAACATCGCCGAAATTTCTAAAGAAATTGAATTGGCAAATTATCACATTGAACGCAATGCAAATGCAAAAATCGTTTTAACCGATTTGTCAATAAAACTCACTCGTTTATTACACTTAAAAAAAGCTTAGTTCTTGGTATAACTTTCGTTGAGCGCTTTTAAAATTTCTTGTGTTAAGTCTGACGCGTCTTTACCATATAATACACTACCAGCTTCGTTGCTTCCTAAAATGAAGTTATAGCTATTAGATTTTCCATAGGCTCTAACAAAGTCCTTAACCTTATTAATAACAGAATCATTAAGCGTTTGACTTTCTTGAGCAATTTGTTGTTGTTCAAATTGAACACGTTGCGATAATACTTGTTCTTTTTGCTGAAGCTGTTGGGATAGTTTTTGAATGTCGGATTGAGACATTTTTCGAGCTTTAAGTTCAGCTTCTTTTATCTCCAATTCAAAAGCAGATCGTAAGCTATCGGTACGCATTTTAAATGCATCTACTTTGGTTTGAAGCTTTGCTTCAATATCAACACGTTCTTGATACTCATTAATAAGAACCCCATTATCTACAAACCCAATTTTTTGTTGTTGGCAGGCTGTGAAGCTAATTAATGTTAAAATTGCAATACCTAAATTTTTCATAGTAGTTAAGTTTGTTTATGATTGCAAAAGTAAAAAAAGTAATTACAATATTCTGAAAAATAATTGTCGGAATTTAAATATAGAAAAAAACTATCGTCTGGTTTAATTAGAATTAGTTAAATCTATTAGTTTTATTGTCTTAAAAGCACCCTTAGATTACGGTAAATAAATTCCGGAGGTGATTGTAGGCCTCAAAAGTAAAACAGCGCCTAAAAGGGCTTAAAACGCTAATCCTTGTTTTTTAAGACATATATAAGTGAAGAGTACTCTCCTGTCTTAGCCGCTTTCAAATTTGACAGAAATCCCGTCCATAAACTACTTAAAAATCGATGTGAACCTGTTTTTAATTTATTGGAAAGTAAACTCACATAGTAAGCGTCCATGACTAAAGGGTGTGTAGACTCTACTCGCATTTGTACTTCCGAAAATACTTTAGGAATCGATTGTTGAGAGAAATGCCAGAGGTGCCTAGGAACATCATAGGCTGCCCAAAAGGCTTTAAAATGATTGGCATCAAAACTATTAAAGTTTGGCACTGCAACCACAATACGGCCGTTTGGCCTAAGAAGTTTATGAAATAGTTTAATGTCTTTTTCCAAGTTAGGAAGGTGTTCCAACACATGCCAAAGTGTAATAACATCAAACGAACTTTCAGAGAGTTGTTGTAGAGCTTCAGTATCAAAAACACTACCCGGCGCTTTTAAATTTGCCAAGCGTCTTGCAGACGGATTGGGTTCAACACCCCTAACGTTCCAACCTTTTTTTTGAGCAGTTCTTATAAAAAATCCTGTTCCTGCTCCGACATCTAATAAGGTGCTTTGCTTGGATTTGAATGGCTTAATCAGTTTGAGCTTTCGGCGGACAGACACATATCTTACGACATGGTATACCATATCAAAAAGCGATCGGCGCTGGTTGGTATGCGAAATATAATTTGTGTCGGAATAGTAACTTGAAAGCTCAGACTCTGACGGCTTAGGATGTGTATACAGCAACGCTCTATCAGCATCATAAATGAGCTCAAAAGAATCTCCGCTAACGGAATGATCTTTAAGTTTCAACGGCGTTTTTTCTGTTTTCATACAACGTTCCACGTGGAACAATTTAAATTAATCTAACGTCCCATATACACCAAAAGGACTGAAATATCATTAGGAGATACACCACTAATTCGGGAGGCTTGAGCAACGGTCGTTGGTTGTACTTTCTTTAGCTTTTCTCGGGCTTCATAGCTCATCGATTTGATTTGAGAATAATCAAATCCGGAGGGAATTTTAACGTACTCTAAACGTATCAGTTTGTCTGCGTTGTTTTTTTCTTTTGTAATATATCCCGAATACTTGACCTGAATTTCTGCTTGTTCAATAACCTCAGTGTCCAAATTATTAGATTGAATATACGATTCTACAGCTTCAAACTTACGCACATCTTCTATGCCAATATTAGGTCTAGAAAATATTTTAAACATCTTATCAGATTGTCTAATAGGAGCGGAGTCTTTACTTTCTAGAACTGGATTGGCCTCTTCGGGCTTAACGCTTTGTGTTTTAAAAAACCCTACAAAAGCTTCTGCTTTTGATAGTTTTTCTTCCATACGTCTTAAACGTTTTTCGCTAGCAATCCCGAGCTCATAGCCTTTTGGCGTCAGTCGGATATCTGCATTGTCTTGTCTTAAAAGCGTACGGTATTCTGCTCTAGATGTGAACATACGGTAAGGCTCTTCAGTCCCTTTAGTGATAAGGTCATCAATTAAAACTCCTATATAAGCTTCGTTTCGTTTTAATAAAAACGGTTCTTTTTCTTGTACTTTTAAGCTGGCGTTAATTCCTGCCATTAAGCCTTGAGACGCCGCTTCTTCATAACCGGTTGTGCCGTTAATTTGACCTGCAAAATAAAGCCCTTTAACCAACTTCGTTTCCAAAGAATGGGTCAACTGTGTAGGTGGAAAATAATCATATTCAATCGCGTAGCCAGGTCTAAAAAACTTAACCTGTTCAAAGCCTTTTACAGCCCTTAGTGCGTTAAACTGAATATCCTCAGGTAAGGAGGTAGAGAACCCATTAATATAATATTCAACAGTATTCCAACCTTCTGGTTCCACAAAAATCTGATGGCGATCCTTATCCGCAAAACGGTTAATTTTATCTTCGATTGAAGGACAATAACGAGGCCCTAAGCTTTGAATACGTCCATTAAACATTGGCGATCTATCAAAACCTTCTCGTAATAAATTATGAACTTCTAAACTTGTATAAGACATATGACAAGAGCGTTGATTTGTCAGCGGCTTGGTTCGGTCAGAGTATGAGAATTTCTCAGGAACGACATCTCCAGGTTGCTCAATCATTTTAGAAAAATCTAACGACCGGCCATCTACCCTAGGTGGAGTCCCTGTTTTCATTCGTCCAGATTCAAAACCTAAATCAACAAGTTGTTCCGTGATGCCTGTTGCGGCCCTTTCGCCTGCACGGCCACCACCAAAGTTTTTATCACCAATATGAATCAAGCCGTTTAAAAAAGTACCATTGGTTAGCACTACCGATTTGGCGCGTATCTCAACACCCAATGATGTTTTTACACCCTTAACTTCATCTGCTTCGACAACAAGACCAGTTACCATTTCCTGATAAAAATCTAAGTTCTTCGTTTGCTCTAATAGTAATCTCCAATCTTCTGCGAAACGCATGCGATCACTTTGAACACGAGGACTCCACATGGCGGGCCCTTTGGATTTGTTAAGCATTTTAAATTGGATGGCAGAGGTGTCACTTACGATTCCGCTATAGCCTCCGAGGGCATCAATTTCACGAACAATCTGACCTTTTGCAATGCCCCCCATTGCAGGGTTGCAGGACATTTGGGCTATATTTTGAAGGTTCATTGTAACGAGCAGGGTATGGCATCCCATATTAGCTGCGGCTGCCGCGGCCTCGCTACCAGCATGGCCACCACCTACTACAATTACATCGTAAATTTTATCAAACATTGATTATAGTATTAATGTTCCACGTGGAACAAATCATTTGCAGTTGCAAATATAAGGCTTTAGAAAATTAATCTACACGTTGTTGAAGATAGAACTCTTCTTTGGAGCGCATCGTTGCTGCATCAGTCGTAGATTTATCCTTATAACCACAGTAATGCAACATGCCATGCGCCATTACTCTTGAAAGTTCCGCTTCAAAAGTTTGACTAAATTCATTAGCGTTTTCTCGGACACGTTCTATAGAAATAAAAATTTCGCCATGAATTTCTTTGCCTATTGAATAGTCGAAACTAATGACATCTGTAAGCGTGTCATGATCTAAAAATTCAACGTTTAGTTTGTGCAGATATTCATCGTCACAAAATACAATAGAAACTTCACCTTCGTTGTAACCTTCTTGCGAAATAATAGAGCTAAGCCAACTGGACGTTTGTTCAGCGGCTGAAATTTCGAATGGTATTTCTGAATGGAAACTAATCATTGTTATTCTTAAAATAGTATTGTACCTTTAACTTGTACTCTTGCCGCAAAGGTAAGCTTTGTCGATTTAAAATCTCAGGTGTATTGAAGTATTGTTTGATTGTTTCTGCGCTGGGCACAGGGGCCTGAAAACGTTCGGCCTTAGTGGTGTTAGAAACCCTCTTAGTGTCTTCACCTTGTTGTTGAACAGCTTTTTCTAGTTTTAAAAGTTGGTGTTTAAGTAAGGTCATGTCTTGTAGCAATCTTTCCGTAATACCTTGATTTACAAGGTCTTGTTCAATTTTTTCCATAGAATCCAAAAGAGTGTTGCCATTACTCCCTAAGCTTTTTTTATCTAATAAATCTTGTAAAGCATTCCTGAGCTCTTGTTGTTTTTTGAAAATTTCAAACAACTCTCCTGTGTCTATTTCTGCATCCCCTTTTTGAACGCTTTGCTCGTTTTCACCTCCGTTTTGCGCTCCATTCTGACCCTCTTTGCCCTGCTTGCCATTCTTTCCTTTTTTACCGTCGGAATCTCCTTCTTTAGCTTCACCAGAATCCTGTTTGGGTTCGCCCTCGCCAAGAGACTGCTCTACTTTTTTCTTCAATTCCTCTTGACTCATAATAATATCCTGCAATTGCATATCGCCATCGCCATCACCTGGAGACATTTGCATCTGCATTTCCATGTTGTCTAAGGTATTGCTTAATAAATCTGCCAGAGTATTGGTGGCAGAAACAACAAATTGCTGTTTTCCAATAGCTTTTCTAAAACTGTTCTCGGAGAGTAACTCTAGGCTCTTATCGATATTAAAAAAGACTTCCGTAATTTCTTTGTTTATAGATTCTGAGATTTTTGGCTGCCTTAGGGATAACGAAAACAAACTGTCGTCGATATGCTCAAAATGTTCACGTAAATTATTTTGTTTCACCAGACGCTTCGCGTGTCCGTTTGTAGTTGTGGCAGAAGACTGAAAGCGTTTCATAAGCGCTTCTTGATCAAATGAAAACAGTAATAAATTATCTAAAATCTTACGCAACATATCGATGTCTTCACTCATTTGTTCTCCGCTTGCACCACTCGTTTTTGATGCCATTTGCTGACTCATTTGTTGCATTTTATGAGCGGCTTTGCTTTGGCTTTTTTGAGCGCTCTTTTCACGTTGATTTCGCTCTTGAGCATCGGGTGATTTTTCCTTTTTACCTAGTTCATCACTGGCCTGTTCTTGGTCATTATTAATAGACTCTTCAAGGTTTGGGTCATCAGGAAGCGCCAGAGGCTTTGTCAACGCATCGTTGTCTTTCCTTAGGGTGTCTAGTTCTTTTTGGAGTGTCTTAAAATCGGTGTTCAGTTTTTCTTGAGCGGCTTTTGTATTATCTTCGGTCTCCTTTGACAACGCTGTTTGATCTTTGGACAATTGCTCCAAGTTATTCTTGATTTGTTCCGCTTTTTTGGTGACGTAATAGCGCTTTGTAAGTTCCAATAATTGTTCTAAACTCCGCTGTTTATTTTTATTTTGCTTTGCCATGTCCTCGAGTTTTTCGGCTAAGGCTTCTTTATTAATTTTGTCCGTGATTTTCTTTAACTCTTCTAATAGTTTTTCGTCTTTTTCAAGAGCATCTTGCTGGGCTTCAAGTCGTTTTTCTAACTGAGCTTTAAATGGATCTTCTTTTTTTGGTTTTTCAAACTGATTTAGATTATCCTGCATTTTTTTATTGAAGTTCTTCAATATCTTGTCTTGCGCTTGTTGGCGCTCTAAAAAAGATTTTAATTTTTGTTTATCACTAAAATTGAGTTGTTCTTTCTCTTTTTGATTTCTAGAAATTTCATTGAGATTTTTATTTTGTTTAGACAGAGTGGTCAGCGCCTTTTGAAAAGCATCACTAAGTTCGTTTTGTTCCTTTAACTGAAGGTCTTGAATGGTGTTTTCGCTTTTGGAATTGTAATTAAAAACACGGCTTCTTGTGGTTTTATTTTTATGAAACGGATCATTGTCAGACACCTCAAAATAAAGAGCGTAAGCAGTGTCGTCAATAAGCTCTAGGTTAGAGGGAAAAACATGGGTAAACTCCTGAAAGGCCGAAGGGGTTACGGGTAAATCTAGAGTCTTAACACTAGAGGCATCTGCTACAGGGTAGTAATAGAGTTTTAAAGCACGGATTCCATAATCGTCAGAAAGTTGCCCATAAAAATAAAGTGATTCTTGATAGGTTGAATCTTTTTTCATTTCGACCTTTATCGCTGGAGATTGGTCTTTAAGGGTTTGAATAGAAAAACTTAGATTTTCGTAATTTTTAAGCTTAGCGTTGCTGGTTTGAATCGTATAGTTTAAGGGTTCAAAAACCCGTTGACTGTAGTGAAATGTTTGCGCTTTGTGATCAAAGAAAGACAGGGTATCTTTATATGCAAATGCTACGGAGTCTGTAGCCATGGTGCGCAGTTCCCACTTTATCTTAGTTCCTTCGGGGACAGTTGCATTGCCATTGTTTGCAATATTTTGATCTGATTTGCCTGTATAGGCGGGGTAGTCCAGAAACATGTTAAAACTCAGAAGAGTAGGAATCGCTAAAACCTCTAGACGGTATGGTTTTGACTGAACCTCATCAGCTAAAAGTTTAAAATTAATAGCGGATTTTGGCTTGGGAAACGCATATTCAAAAACGCCTAGTGCTGTTTGATTTAAAAGGTAAACTTCGTCGTTATATAATATTTGAACGTCATCAGGCACTACCGAGCCAACGGTTTTAGCGACTAAAGTAAATGGGGTGTTCTCAATGGCTTCAAGAGTAGGGTTAATTATAAAAAATTCAAAAGGCGCTGGTGGCGTATAAGCCGTTTTATAGTTAACAACTCGTTTTAGGCTGTCGGTAAATACGGCCTGTTTTCCGAAAGCAATACACAGAGAAACAATTAGAATTGGTAGTGCTGCATAGCGTAAATATTTGAGGTTCTCAGAAAGATTGACTGCGCTCTTAAAAGGAATTAGACTTAAGTTGTTCGATTTTTGTTCAATACTGGCTATAAGAAATTCGGTGTGTTCCGATTGTTGGTTTAGCTGAAGTACATTTAAAAGTTTGTCTTTGACTTCGGGAAAATGATCCCCAACAATTTTTGAAGCCGCTTCGAAATCAATGCCTTTATGAATTTTAAAATATTTGGCAAGTGGTATAAAAATAAATCCATAAAAAAGTATGACTTCAAAACCGATCACCCCTCCAAACAACAACAGGCGACCAAAAGAATTTAACCAAAAAAAGTGTTCGATACTCAACAACAGCAAGGCGTATAGCAATCCAATAGCAAAAAACAAGAGCAGCCCTTTCAGTAAGGCGCTTAGGTAATAGCGTCGGATGAAATGTTCTAATTTTTGCTCTATGTTATGAAAGCTGTCCAAGTGAGATTCCGTTTGAGTGAATAAAATTACAATAATAATCCATATTGAAGGTCACTTTTTTTTTGATATGTCTATGGAAACAAAAAAATCGTTGGCAAAACAATCCATATTTAGCTGAAGTCGTTGAAAAAATGGGGTATCTATTTGGATATCAGTATTATTTTTGTTTATTTTATGAAGGATTAAGACCCCAAGTCTAAATCTTCATAAGCGATTTAACCGAAGCTTAAGATATTATTTTACGTATTGATGTGTAGGTAAAAGGCTTACATCAAAAAAGAGTTGTACACAATGACAAATAAAACGTTGTGTGATCTCGCGACATTTAATAATAATCGCAAGCCATTGTATAGAAAACAAGGTTTGCAAAAATTTCAGAAACAAATGAAAAAACTATTAGTACTTAGCATTGCACTTCTTTTTAGCAATTTGACGATTAGTCAGACAAACTTATTTGAGCATCCAGAATTCGATGAGATTGCTAAAAATCACAAAATTATTGCGGTCATTCCGTTCAAAACATCCATTGAACTGCGACCTAGACAAATGAAAGATATCACTCCAAAAGAGTTAGAAAAAATGGAGCGATCGGAAGGGGCGTCCATCCAGTCTGCGATGTATTCGTGGTTTTTGAAAAGAAAAAAAAGAGGTACATTGAGTGTTAATATTCAAAACACTGCAGCCACAAATGCCAAATTGAAAAAAGCTGGTGTTTCATATGAAAACTACGAAACATTTACGCCCGCTGAATTGGCAAAAATATTAGATGTAGATTCCATTATTATGGGAACATTTAAAACAAACAAACCGATGTCTGAAGGTGCGTCTGTTGCATTGGGTTTATTGATTGGGTTTTGGGGCACAACCAACGCTGCGACGATCAATTTAAGCGTCTATAATGCCGAAGATGGAGAGCTTCTTGTCAACTATAACAAAAAAGTAAGGGGTAGTGTTGGAACGGATAATGATGACCTAATTAACAGAGTTATGCGCAAAGCGTCTCGGAGAATTGCTTACACCAAAAACTAGTGCAAAAACCTTTCCGTGCAAGACAATGACAAGTTGGGTTTTGTATTTCGTTTATATTTGCTAAATTCGGCACTGAAACAACACAACTAAACTAACACAAACCCATTATTCTAAATAGTGGCACAAGAGATACATGAAAAGCTTAATCCGAAAACTAAAAAAAAAATTTTTTGAGAAAGAAGTATATTTAAAAGTGTACGAACCCAGAAAAAAAACCGTGCCAGAAAAAACGATTCCGGTTACTACTGCATGGAAAGGCTTAGAGTTAATTATTGAAGACATATTAGATCAATTTGATGTTAATAGAGGCAGCTGTATAGAGTTTGGTGTAGAGTTTGGGTTTTCATCAGTAGTGTTCTCAAACTATTTTGAAAAAGTTACTGGAATTGATACGTTTATTGGTGATGAACATACCGTACATAAAGGTGACCATTATGATAAAACAAAACAATCTTTAATTGGGTTTGAAAACATTGAATTGGTGCAATCAGACTATAAAGATTGGATAAAAAAAGACACCAATCAGTATGATTTTGCCCACGTTGACATTGTTCACAATTACAAAGAAACATATGAGTGTGGACTTTGGGCGGTGCAACACAGCAAATGCTGTATTTTTCATGATACAGAAAGTTTTCCGGAAGTCAGACGAGCTGTATTTGATATTGCAAAAAACACTGGAAAAACCGCATATAATTATCCCTACCATTATGGTTTAGGAATTATTGCTTAATCCCTTTACTGACATCTAATAACAACTCAAAAAAATTAGACGCTGAGATGTAAAAAATAAAATCTTATGGAAAACATACGAACGCATTGTAAGTCTGAAATTTTGATGTGTTTGACTTCATTATATTAGTCAGCTAAAGAAAAGGAATAGCTTAAAAAGCTAATCTAGCTCCAAAAATTAATATGTCTATATGCGAGCAATCTGATTAGTTATCCTTTTTTTAGAGAAAAATATGACTCCATAAAAGACTTTTAGACTAAGGACTATCTAAATACATAACGTTATAAGCTTTGTTGAATCATCAAATTTAGCGGTAAAAGTAAAACCCTACATTTAACGGAAAAGTCACCTGGCACACTGTAAAGGTAAAACTCGATTTGGTGGCACGAGAAATTATCAAGCGTATCCCCAAAACAAGTCCCCATAAATTACAACTAAAAATATAACCCTCTAAAATTTGATTTTGGGCAACTACCAAAAAAGTAATACTCTCTCACCCAACTTCAACGCCTCGTCTCTTTCCTAAAAACACCGCCTAATTCTTTGGGGAATGTATTCTGCAGCTCTATCTTTGTAGTATTAATACAAGACCATGAACACTACTATTCGCGTACGCTTTGCACCAAGTCCCACAGGGCCACTTCATATTGGAGGAGTGCGAACCGCACTTTTCAATTATCTATTTGCAAAAAAAAACGGCGGCACCTTTGTGCTACGTATCGAAGATACCGACCAAAAACGCTATGTGGATGGTGCCGAAGACTATGTCATAAATACACTAGACTGGTGCAACATTCCGTTTGATGAAGGCCCCGGAAAAGACGGTGGTTTTGGGCCGTACCGACAAAGTGAGCGCAAACATTTGTACAAGAAATATGTCGATTTACTGATAGAAACCAACAACGCCTATTATGCCTTTGACACCGCAGAAGCCCTAGACGAAGAGCGTAAAAACCACGAGGCAAAAGGCAAAACTTTTATATACAATTGGCACAACAGGACTCGAGGGCGACTGGTTAATTCCTTGGTTTTATCTAAGGACGATGTAGCTAAAAAATTTGCAAATGGCGATGACTATGTCGTGCGTTTTTTAGCGCCTCAAGATGGAACGCTTGAGCTCACCGACCTTATTAGGGGCACTATAAAAATTGATACCAATACTCTAGACGATAAAGTACTGTTTAAATCGGACGGCATGCCAACCTACCACCTTGCAAACGTAGTGGACGATTATTTAATGAAAATTACACACGTTATTCGTGGAGAAGAATGGTTACCATCCTTAGCATTGCACCAACTTTTGTACACTGCATTTGGCTGGGAATCACCAGAATTTGCCCACCTCCCCTTGATTTTAAAACCAACAGGTAAAGGAAAATTAAGCAAACGTGATGGCGATAAGCTAGGGTTTCCTGTATTTCCATTAAACTGGGAAGACCCCTCGACTAATAGCGTTTCAAAAGGCTACAAAGAAAGTGGGTACTTTCCTGAAGCCGTAATTAATTTTTTAGCATTCTTGGGGTGGAACCCTGGCACAGAACAAGAGCTTTTTAGCTTAAATGAGCTTATAGAAGCCTTTGACTTAAAAAACGTTAATAAAGCCGGCGCACGATTTGATCCAGATAAAACAAAATGGTTCAACCACCAATACATGCAAAACGCAACACCAGAAACATTGGCAGTCGACTTTATAAACGCAACTCCAGAACTTGCGACTATAGATCCAAACTATGTGGAACTTGTGATCAACCTCATCAAAGAACGCGCAAGCTTTCCGTCTGAATTTTGGGGATTAAGCCATTACTTCTTTAAAGCTCCAAGTGAGTTCGCAGAGGCAGCGCTTAAAAAAGCATGGAAAGAACAGTCTAAAGACCTAATGCAACAATTGATCGCTATACTTGAAACAGCCGACGACAGTAGTGTTGACGCCCTTCAAGCCACTGTAAAAGAGTGGATCACCCAAAACGAAATCGGCTTTGGAAAAATCATGATGCCTCTAAGAGTAGCGCTGGTCGGTGCACTGGAAGGCGTCGATGTGTTTGACATCATCTATCTTATTGGAAAATCCGAAACAATCAAACGGATTCAAACCCTGACTGACCGTCATTAATAAATCTAAATGTTGTGTGAGAAATTTGATTACTTTTGCCTTCGCATACAACGCATCCTGAAATAGAGTAAATGAAGTATATTAGAAACTTTTGTATCATCGCCCATATTGACCACGGTAAAAGTACTTTGGCAGATCGCTTATTGGATTTTACTGGTGCCGTCACGGAACGGGAAAAACAAAGTCAATTGCTAGATAGCATGGATTTGGAACGCGAACGTGGTATTACCATCAAGTCACATGCGATCCAAATGGAGTATACACACAAGGGACAGGAATATATTTTAAACTTGATTGACACCCCTGGTCATGTCGATTTTAGTTATGAAGTCTCTCGATCAATCGCAGCCTGTGAAGGCGCTCTTTTGATTGTGGATGCGGCACAAAGTATTCAGGCACAAACCATTTCAAATTTATACTTAGCACTGGAGAATGATTTAGAAATTATTCCCGTTTTAAATAAGGTCGATTTGCCGAGCGCTAACCCTGAAGAAGTTACAGATGATATTGTAGAGCTCCTAGGTTGTGATGCCTCAGAAGTCATTCCTGCAAGCGCCAAAACAGGGATTGGAATAGAAGCAATTTTATCCGCAATAATAGAAACCATTCCTCCGCCAAAGGGAGATCCTGAAGCGCCATTACAAGCCCTTGTTTTTGATTCTGTTTACAATTCATTTAGAGGGGTTGAAACCTATTTTAAAATCAAAAACGGAAGCATTAAAAAAAACCAACAGGTTAAATTTATAGCCACTGGAAAAGTCTATGGTGCAGATGAGGTGGGAACACTCAACCTCACGCAAACTCCAAAAAAAGAAATTAAAACAGGCGATGTAGGCTACCTCATTACTGGTATAAAAGATGCCCGTGATGTCAAAGTAGGAGACACCATTACCGATGCCAACTTTCCAACAACCGAAGCAGTCGAAGGATTTGAGGATGTAAAACCTATGGTTTTTGCTGGACTCTATCCTGTAGACACCGAAGAATATGAAGAGCTTCGTGCGTCTATGGAAAAACTACAACTTAATGACGCCTCTTTAGTCTTTCAGGCAGAAAGCTCTGCGGCATTAGGATTTGGTTTTCGATGTGGGTTTTTAGGCATGTTGCACTTAGAGATTATACAAGAACGCTTAGAGCGTGAATTTAATATGACGGTGATTACGACCGTACCCAACGTGTCTTACCATGCCTTTACACGTAAAAACCCCGATACGATTGTGACGCTAAATAACCCAACAGACTTGCCAGACCCCTCTGGATTGGATCGTGTTGAAGAACCCTATATCAAAGCCTCAATAATTACCAAATCTGACTTTGTTGGAAATGTGATGTCGTTATGTATCGAAAAGCGTGGACAAATTACAAGTCAGAACTATTTGACACCAGAGCGGGTAGAATTAACTTTCGATATGCCCCTAGCTGAAATTGTGTTTGACTTTTATGACCGCTTGAAAACGGTATCAAAAGGATATGCCTCTTTTGATTATTCGCCGATTGGGATGCGAGTGTCCAAATTAGTTAGAGTAGATGTGTTGCTAAACGGGCAATCTGTGGACGCTCTTTCGGCCTTAATTCACATAGATAACTCGGTAAATATTGGTAAAAAAATGTGTGCTAAACTAAAGGAGCTCATACCAAGACAACAATTTGATATCCCTATTCAGGCTGCAATTGGTGCAAAAATTATTTCTAGAGAAACCGTTAAAGCAGTTCGTAAAGATGTTACGGCCAAATGTTATGGCGGTGATATTTCAAGAAAACGAAAACTTTTAGAAAATCAGAAAAAGGGTAAAAAACGAATGCGTCAAGTAGGAAATGTCGAAATTCCTCAAGAAGCATTTATGGCCGTGCTAAAGCTAAACGATTAATCTGATTTTTGGTTTTTATATTTTTAAAGAAAGTCTTATATTTCAGGATAATCTTTAAACATAAAATGGATTGAACGCTATTGCTTTTAAAACGATTGGAATTGGGGTTACATTTTCTCCAAATTTAGAGGCCAATATTAATGAAGCAGCACGTTTTGCTTTGTGTTTTGGCAGCAAATTGGTGCTGATACATATCGGTGAAGCTTCTGAAAAAAAATCAAGTATATTTTTACGTTTTTTGAGTCACTTTGAAAATAAGGGCTTAGAATTTGAAATTTTATTCAAGTCTGGCGACCCTGTAGACGTCATTCTATCGTCTGCAGAAGAAAAAAAGGTGGACTTGCTTATTATTGGAGCCCTCAAAAAAGAGAATTTTTTAAAATACTACCTTGGGTCTATCGCCCGAAAAATTACTCGAAAAGCAAACTGTTCTGTACTCCTTTTAATCAACCCCTCAATAGAGCGCGTTCCTTGCAAACACATTGTTGTAAATGGTTTGAAAGACCCAAAGACAAAAGAAACTGTCAAAACAGCATTTTTGGTTGGTCACAAATTAGGGGTCGATAAAATTACGGTTGTCGAAGAAATTGATCAAGAAGAGGTAAGCGTAAATGTTGATGATGATAAATCACTTCGAAAATCTACTATTATAAAAGAACGTTTACGCCTAAGGGAAAAGACACGAGTAAAAAAAATATTATCTACAATTCCAGAAGATTACACAAAAAAAATGGTGATCAAATCTCAACCGATCTTTGGTAAACGCGGATACTCAATAGGACATTATGCTCAAGTCGCACGAGCAGATTTATTAGTCATGAATGCACCGGCAAAAATGACATTTTGGGATCGAGTTTTTCCTCACGATATTGAACATATTTTAACTGAATTACCAACCGATGTATTAATTGTCCAATGAAAACAAAAGAAACCTCATTTGGTGGGTTTATAAAAGCACTACCTAAAAACATGTTCTCTGGTTTGGTGGTCAGCCTTATTGCGCTACCACTAGGCTTAGGTCTTGCTATGGCAAGTGAAGCGCCCCCAATAGCTGGGGTAATCACTGCTATCGTAGGGGGAATAATCGTCTCCATTTTGGGGGGTAGTTTTGTCACCATATCTGGGCCTGGAAACGGGCTAGTTGGCGTAGTGTTAGTTGCGATTACAACTCTTGGACTTACCGCTACCTATGCTGCCATTATATGCTCTGGGATTATCTTAGTCATCCTTGGGTTTTTAAGACTTGGAAAGCTTGCAGACTACTTTCCGTCCTCAGCAATACAAGGGATGTTAGCGGCTATTGGACTAATTATTTTAGGGAAGCAATTTCACATCATGCTGGGTAATAAAATTGTCAGAGATAATGGTATTGACTACTTGCTAGAAATTCCTAATACCTTAATTGCGGTTGTTAACTTTCAAGATAAAGGATTAATTTATGCGGCTCTCGCTGGAATTTTGAGCTTAGGAATTATGGTGTTTTATTCTAAAATTAGAAACAAATACCTTCAACTCATCCCTGCACCAATGTGGATTGTGATCGTTTCTGTTGGGTTTAGCTACTATTATGAGTTAGTATTACGATTGCCAAACCCCATTTCGGGCGCCTATATGATTCCTGAAATACCAAATATTCAAAACATAATAACGGATATTCCAACGCCAAATTTTGAAATGGTGGGTACGCTTTCCTTTTGGTCAAGCGTTATTGCGCTAACTTTAATTGCAAGCATAGAGTCGTTATTGAGCATTAAGGCTGTGGATAAATTGGACGTTAGCAAAAGACGATCAAACGTAAATAAAGACATTAAAGCTCTTGGATTAGCCACAGTAGTTAGTGGGTTTTTGGGGGGATTAAATGTGGTCACCGTAATCGCAAGAAGCTCTGTAAACGTCAACAATGGCGGGAGTAACCGGTCTTCAAACTTATTTCACGCCTTGTTTCTAGTCGTGTTTATACTCCTATTTAGCACAGAGCTCACAAGAATTCCGCTAACTGCCCTGATGGCGATTCTTGTATACACAGGCTATAAATTAGCATCACCAGATGTCGTGCGTCGTATTTTTACAATAGGAAAAGAACAGCTTATTATTTTCTTTGCAACCCTATTTGTAACCTTAAAAGTGGGCTTAATTTCTGGAATTATTGCGGGGCTGATTGCGACATTTATTATTCATATTGTGGTTACAAAAAGTCTCTCTTTGTTTATTAAAAACATACTCAAGCCTAATGTTTTGATGTTCAAAGAAGAAAATGGAAATTATTTTTTGAGTGTAAAACATTTTTGTAGTTTTTTAAATTTTAATATTCTAAAAAGTAAACTAGAAGCTATTCCAGAACAAAACGATGTCATTATAGATTTTTCACTCTGTGGATTTGTCGATCATTCTGTGATGGAAAACATCCATGATTATCAAGAACTGTTTCATAAAAAAGGAGGCAATATTGGAGTTATTGGATTAGACATTTTAGGGACAAAATCAGAGCACCCCTTTGCTTTGAGGCGTTTATTACCGCTTCAAAATATTATTCCTAACAACAAAACAAAGCGTCAAAAAAACCTTGGGCTAGTCGCTGATGATTTTGGATTAACTTTCGATCCGTTGCAACGTATAAATAGTGAGTTTTTAGAAAACTTCATCTATTTTAAAACTAAAAAAATTGAACATGTTTTTAATCAATTGTCTGCCAAAAATGGCCCTTACCATTTATTTGACATCACATTTTCTGAGGGGGAATTTATAGCAAAAGAAGTCGTGCGCTCCACGATGCTCTATATTAAAACGTCGCGAAATATTCCAGTGTTTACACTAGATCGAGAAGGCTTGTTAGAGCGGCTTTATGCACTAGCCGGCTACAGAGATATTGACATTAAAAACCATGCCGACTTCTCAAAACGATTTTATTTGAGAGGCGAAAATGCTCAGGAAATTAGAGCTCTTTTTACGGATGAGGTTGTACGATTTTTTGAAAGTAATGCCTATTATCATATTGAATCTAGTAAGGATGGTTTGCTTGTTTTTAGTAAAGAACGGGTCGCGAGTATTAAAGAAATTAAGGCCCTATTGGACTTTGGAAGTCGATTAGATGCAATCATAAACAACGCTTAAGATGAAATTATACCCTATAAATGTTGGTAATTTTAAATTAGACGGTGGAGCAATGTTTGGGGTGGTACCAAAAGTAATATGGAATACAACAAACCCTGCCGACAAAAATAACAGGATTGATATTGCGTCTCGATGTTTATTAATCGAAGACGGCAAGCGTTTGATCTTGATTGATACCGGGATGGGAACAAAACAAAGCGATAAATTTTTTAGTTACTATAATCGTTGGGGTAATCATTCTTTGGATGGCGCTCTTGCTTCACATGGCTTTTGTAGGGCTGATGTTACTGATGTGTTTTTAACCCACTTACATTTTGATCACTGTGGAGGGTGTGTGCAATGGAATTCAAGCAGAACAGGCTATGAAATTGCATTTAAAAATGCTACATTTTGGAGTAATGAAGATCACTGGAATTGGGCAACTAAACCAAACAAGCGTGAGCGAGCGTCTTTTCTTACTGAAAATATTATACCCCTAGAAACTAGTGGACAATTAAAACATATTGCCGTTCCAGACGTTGAGATATTACAGGGGTCAAGTTTAGGGTTTGATGTGTTTTTTGCAAATGGACACACAGACAAACAGATGATTCCTATGATTTCATACAAAGGGAAAACGATTTGTTTTATGGCAGATCTGTTACCAACTGTTGGGCATATTTCTCTTCCTTTTGTCATGGGCTATGACACAAGACCTTTAATAACCCTGGATGAGAAAGAACGGTTTCTAAACCTTGCTGCAGATCAAAATTATTTTTTACTTTTGGAACATGACGCTCATAACGAATTAATTACGGTCAAACATACCGAAAAAGGGGTACGGCTAAACGCTACCCACGCTTTTAATGATCTATTTTAAAATATAAAAAATGAACCCAAATCTACTCAGCATTTTAAAAAAAACCACCTATTTTTTAGGCGCTTTATTTATCTCAAGTTGCGGATCTACAGCCGCAATCTTATCGACACCAATTGAAAATATTGATGTAATTCCCCTTAAAGTAATTGAACTCTCAGAATCTGAAGAAAAACAATGGAGCCATTTGGACCTCATCACAGACACAATTCCAGGGATAAGTTTACATAAAGCGTACAAAGAATTGGTGAAACCAAAAAGCAAAACGGTTATTGTGGCAGTTATTGACTCTGGAATCGATATAGACCACGAAGATCTTAGAGGTAATATCTGGGTAAATTCCGGAGAAATTCCTAATAACGGAAAAGACGATGATAATAATGGCTATATCGACGACATCAATGGTTGGAACTTTCTTGGGGACGCTGTCAATGAACAACTAGAATATGTGCGATTAGTGGCTAGTGGAGATACAAGTCACCCACGCTATGCGGAAGCAGAGGATATGCTTAAAAAAGAACGCGAAAGTACTATGCGGTCAAAAGTACAATACAGTGGAATTCTGGAGCAATTGACAGCATCTAATACTGCGGTAATCGATCATTTAAAAAAATCAGATTACACAAAAGAGGATGTGAATAGTATATCGACAAGCGACGAAACGTTGTTGAGACATGTAAGTGTCATCAAACAATCTTATGGGTTTGGGTTTGAAAGTATCCCCGAAATGATGAAAGAATTAAATAGAGGGCTCAAGTCCCTCAATGAACGTTTGGATTATAAGTTAAATGTCGATTTTGACGGAAGATCAATTGTCGGAGATAACCCCAATGATTTTAACGATCGTAATTATGGCGATAATGACGTCAGTGCTAGAAGTGGGCGCACGCACGGCACTCATGTTTCTGGAATTATAGCGGCCAAACGCCACAATGGTATTGGAATGAACGGGGTTGCTAATAATGTGAAAATTATGGCAATCCGAAATACACCTAGCGGAGATGAATACGATAAAGACGTCGCCTTAGCAGTGTATTACGCCGTTGATAACGGCGCAAAAGTAATTAACATGAGTTTCGGAAAACAATTTTCACCTCATAGTGATTGGGTTAGAGACGCCATTGCCTATGCCGCAGAAAAAGATGTATTGATTGTGTCAGCTTCTGGGAATGATGGAGAAAATACAGATCAAATAAATTATTTTCCAAACGATCAAATAAACAATGGAGAAGAGGTGTCTGATACCTTTTTAAAAGTAGGTGCTAGTGAGCCAAGGTATGGCTCCACTCTGGTTGCGGACTTCTCAAACTATGGGAAAAGCACTGTTGATGTTTTTGCGCCAGGATCTCAAATTTATTCAACCTATCCAAAAAACGAGTATGAATTTGCTAGCGGAACATCAATGGCATCACCTTTGGTGGCAGGTGTAGCGGCATTACTATTTTCGCAATATCCAAAACTCAGCGCTGTACAGGTAAAACAAATACTTATGAACTCTGGAATAGCAATCAATAAAAAAACAGCATTAAAGGGCGGTACTATTGTGCCATTTTCTGACTTATCAAAATCGGGGAAACTGGTGAATGTTTATAACGCGTTGCTAATGGCAAACAAATTATCTAAATAATTTATACTATGAAATATACTTCTTATGTATTGGCTTTTTTAATGGGACTATCCGCTATGTATGGCCAGAACAATTTTGACTATTGGCAACAACATGTAGATTATACGATGGACGTAAATATCGATGTGAAAACCTACAATTATGGCGGGACTCAAAAACTACTTTACACTAATAATTCTCCAGATAATCTTAACAAGGTCTTTTATCATTTGTTTTACAATGCCTTTCAACCGGGTAGTGAAATGGATGTGCGTTCTATGACAATAGCAGATGCTGACCCTAGAGTTGGAGATCGAATTAATAAACTTCAAAAAGAAGATTATGGATTTATGAAGGTAATTAGCTTAACACAAAACAGTGTGCCTATAAATTATACTGTGGTGGGAACAATCTTAGAGGTACAATTGAACACACCTATCAAATCGGGAGAAACGGTTGAGTTTGATATGATTTTTGAGGGACAGATTCCTCCAGTGATCCGCCGAGCAGGGAAAAATAGTAGTGAGGGTGTTGCGTTGTCAATGGCACAATGGTATCCAAAAATGGCTGAATATGATTTTGAAGGTTGGCATGCAGACCCTTATATTAGTAGAGAATTTCATGGTGTATGGGGTGATTTTGACGTCAAGTTAACTCTGGATAAAAATTATACTGTTGGTGGAACAGGTTACCTACAAAACCCTAATGAAATTGGACATGGTTATGGCAAAAAAGAAATAAAAAATAAGTCTGATGTATTGACTTGGCATTTCGTTGCGCCAAACGTACATGATTTTACATGGGCTGCAGATCCTAATTTTGTGCATGACACCCTAAGGGTTCCTGACGGGCCTCTATTACATTTTTTATACAAAAAATCTTTGAAACGTAAATACAAAAAATATTGGGAAGACCTACAGGAACCTACTAGTAAAATCATGCAATACTATAGTACTACAGTTGGGAAATACCCGTACGATCAATACTCTGTAATTCAAGGGGGTGATGGTGGTATGGAGTATGGCATGTGTACGCTAATTACTGGAGAGCGTAGCTTTGAAAGTTTGGTGGGCGTAACGGCACACGAAATTGGACACACATGGTTTCAGTTTCTTATGGCTTCAAACGAAAGTAAGCACCCGTGGTTAGACGAAGGTTTTGCGGAATATACTTGTACGTTTATTGAAAACCGCATTTTTGGTGTGGATACAAAAACGCCCCTAAAACGTCATTATGACCGTTACTACGCGCTAGTAAAAAGTGGAAAAGAACAGCCAATGAGTACACACGCAGATCGTTTTGCATACAACACCTCTTACGGCATATCCACATATAGTAAAGGAGCGCTCGTATTGGCTCAGTTACGTTATATTATTGGGGATACACATTTTGAAAAAACCTTAAAAAACTATTTCAACGATTGGGCATTTAAACATCCTACGCCAAATGACTTTATTCGGTCTGCCGAAAAAACATCTGGATTAGAATTGGAATGGTTTTTGACCGATTGGACACAAACGACTAACACTATTGATTATGGCGTGAAAGGGGTTGAGGCTTTGAAGGGACAAACGACAATTACATTAGAACGCATTGGGTTAATGCCAATGCCTGTAGAGGTTCAAGTGGTATTAAAAGATGGAAGTATTCTAGAGTATTACATTCCTTTACAAATGATGCGTGGAGAAAAGCCGCTTAAATCTGGTGAAGTATTGTTAAACGATTGGGCGTGGTCCTATCCTGAGTATACCTTTACAGTAGCCGTTGATCCGTCTACGATTGAAAGTATTACTGTGGATGTTAACAACGCAACGGCAGATGTGAACAAGGAAAATAATCAGCTTAAAGTCTTATAAAAATGGAACGGTTAAAAGGAAAAAAACAAATTGAACAATTGTTTGAGAACGGTAGTTCGGTTGGGGCATTTCCTTTAAGAATGGTGTATTTAAAACACCGATCAGAAAATTTGGTTGGCGTTTCAGTAAGTAAAAAACATTTTAAAACTGCTGTTGATCGCAATCGAATTAAACGTCTTTTGAGAGTGGTGGTAGAAAAACAACTTTCTGAAGCACTAGATGTTTTGGATTCAAACTACTGTTTGATGATTTTATATGTTGGAAAAGAGGTGCCAAAATCTTCAAAGCTTGAGGAAGACTTTAAGTTTTTACTAAAGCGTTTTAATAAAAAGGAAGCAAATGAAGTTGTATCATAAAAAAAGAGGGGTAGTTCTGGGAATCATTGCGTTGCTATTTATATCTACAACGGCATACAAAAATGATTATTTTGAAATTGCAAAACAGTTAGACATTTTTAGCACCCTTTTTAAGGAGGTTAATATGAATTATGTGGATGAAACAAACCCTGCCGAATTAATGCAGGCGAGTGTCAAACATATGCTAGAAGAATTGGACCCTTATACAACATACTCCAACGAACAGGATGTAGAACGCGCACGTATTAATCAATCGGGTGCTTATGTGGGTATAGGAGCAACCATAAACGCCACTAAAAACAAATTAATTATAGTTGAGGTCTATAAAGATTTACCCGCAGATAAGGTTGGTTTAAAAGCAGGCGATGAAATTATTGAAATTGATGGGCTGAGTGTTTCTGAATTAAAAGAAAGTGCTACCCAGTTTTTAAATGGTAAGAAAAACACAAAAGTCTCGTTAACTTATGTGAGAAGCGGAAATGAGAGCACAGTTGTTGTCGCTCGCGCCGACAAGACTCCCAAAGCTGTACCGGTCACAAAACTATTAGAAAATGGGATGGGTTATATTGCTTTGGACCGTTTTTCTAAGACGGCTTCAAAAGAGGTTGAAAATGCCGTTAAGCTTATGCTTATCGATGAAGCTCAGGGTATTATTTTGGACTTAAGAAATAACCCTGGAGGATTGGTTCAAGAGGCGGTAAAGATTGTAAACTTGTTTGTACCCAAGGGTCAGATAGTAGTCTCTACAAAGTCTAACATAGAGGCGTACAATCAAAATTTTGTGACCCAAAAACAGCCCTTGAGTTTAGATATTCCATTAGTGGTTTTAATAAATCAAAAAAGTGCGTCTGCTAGTGAAATTGTTGCAGGGGCATTGCAAGATTTAGACCGGGCTGTAATTATAGGAAAAAGGAGTTTTGGAAAAGGCCTGGTTCAACGCTTCAAGCCTTTACCGTACGGCTCACAATTGAAGGTAACAATTTCTCGTTATTATACTCCATCAGGCCGTTGTATTCAAGCGTTAGATTATAGAAACCGAAAAGAAGATGGCTCTGCGGTTCGGTATAACGAAAAAGAACATACGGCTTTTAAAACAAAAAATGGACGGATTGTATATGATGGTGGTGGGATTACACCTGATGTTATAACAGGAGATAAAAATCAAAGTAAATTCATAGAAAACCTATTAAACAGTCCTTTGGTTTTTGATTATGCCAACTTGTATTATCATAACAATTCACTAGAGAGTTTCGATGATTTTAAGTTATCCAATAATGACTTTGAGTTGTTTAAAAAAATGAGTGTGGATGAAAAATATAATAAGAATGATAAAAGCCAGGAGGGGATTAATAACATGAAAATGATATTAAAAAAAGAAGGTATTCGAGATATGAATCCTAGTTTTGAGGTGTTAAATACAACGCTTCGAGAGTCAAAATTAAAATTGATAGACTTGAACAAACTGGATATTTTATCTAATTTAGAGGGAGAAATTATAAAACGTTATTTTTACAGAGAAGGAATGTACGCTTATTTTATTTCTACGGATGCAGAAATATTTAAAGCACAGGAGGTTGTAATAGAAAAAGCGATTTATCAAAACATCTTAAAATAGTCAAACACGAAAATTGTTAAAGAATAGAATGAAAAAAAGTGTGGTTTTATTGTTTTTATTAATGAACACATTACATGCGCAAACGAGAGACACCCATGTGGTCTATTTTGAAACGGACAAATTTGAGGTTCCAGAAATCGAAACAAACCGTCTTATATTATTTGTTCAAGGCTTTGAAAATATCACAATAGATCGGATCAGTATTTATGGATTTTGTGATGATCGTGGAACAGATTCATATAATTTAATTCTATCTCAAAACCGCGCAGATGCGATCAAAAAAATATTGACTGATTTAGGTGTGGATGATAACCTCATAACAAATGTTGATGGTAAAGGAGAGCTGTTGCTACGAATAATTTCTTCTGAAAACATGAACACACTAAGGGGTTTAAATAGAAAAGTAGAGATTAATGTTGAGTATAAAATTGAACCTAATTCTACTCATAAAACAACCGAAGAAAAAAAAGATACGTTTTTGGGTGGTGAATTAGTTGTTGGAGATAAAATAGTTTTAGATAATATTTTGTTCAAAACAGGGCATAGTTATGTCATAAAAGAGTCTATTCCTGTATTAGAGAGCATGGCTTCTGTTTTACGAGAAAGAAAAGATATATACTTCACAATAGAGGGTCATGTGTGTTGTACAAAAAATGCTAGAGATGCCGTTGACGAAAAAACAGGTAAACGAAATTTATCTTTAGCAAGAGCTAGGTACATTTACAACTACTTCGTTCAAGAAGGAATAAAAAGAAGCCGAATGCGCTATGTGGGACTAAAAAATAAATACCCTTTAGGGAAGGAAACTAAATATGACAGACGGGTAGAAATAAAAATAACCTCTATTAGAAATTAACGTTTAAGCATTGCTATATGGGGAATGTCGTCTTCTAAATAAGGTTCACCTTGTGTTATAAACCCTAAATTATTGTAGAACTTCTCCAAATATTTTTGTGCTGACAATTTAATTTCTTTGGTATTAAAATTATCTTCAATAGCCTTTATAGATGCTTTCATAAGTTGTTCGCCATATTTTAAATGTCGTTCTTTTTGAGAAACAACAACTCGCCCTATACTTGATTCTTTAAAATAATCGCCAGGTTTAAAAACGCGTGTATATGCAATAATCGCATTGTCTTTTTTTCCTATAACATGAAGTGCCTTATGATCCTTACCATCTACATCTTGGTAAACACAATCTTGCTCTACCACAAAAACTTCACTTCGTAATTGTAGTATATAATAAAGCTCGTGAGAAGAAAGTTGACTAAATGTTTTTACTGTGATTTCTAGCATACGTTAATCTTGAATGATTACTGATTTTGAATCTGTGTTTCCAAATTCAGGTTGAATATTAAAATGGTTTATTTTGAATCGTTTAAAAAGGGAAGCTTCTAAGGTTTTAAGAATACTATTGAACTCAGAAAACTTTAGATCTTCATTAAAATCAATATGGGCTTCGAGATGAATTTCGGTTTCGTTTAATTGCCAAACATGAATGTGATGAATATTATTTATTTCATCTACTTTAACCACTTCATCAATAATATGTTCTATTTTGATGTCTTCGGGAGTAAATAACATAAGGATATGAACTGATGCTTTAAGTAGATTATAACCAACCACTATGAGATACACCGCAATCGCAATTGTTAGAACCGCATCCACCCAAAAAACTTGATAAAATTTCATTAACAACCCACCTATCAATACTGCTATACTAGCAAGCATATCGGTAAGTAAATGAAGATAAGCAGAACGAATGTTTATATTATTTGTGCTATCTTTTTTAAGTAATAAAACACTGAGTCCATTAAAAATAATACCCAGTATAGATAGCCATATAACTAATTGTGGTTCTATAGTTTGTGGATTAAAAAAGCGTTTTACTGCTTCAATCATTAAAAAAACAGCAATAATTATTAAAGAAGAGGCGTTTATAAACGCTGCAATAATTTCGGCACGCTTATATCCAAATGTACGATGTATAGTTGCTTTTTTTTTAGATAAAACAGAAGCAATGTAAGAAATTATAAGTGATATAACATCTGTCAAATTATGGAGTGCATCACTTAAAAGCGCTAGACTTCCAGATAAAAAACCACCTATAATTTGAGCAAGGGTAATAATACTATTTAATACTATAGATAAAAGTAGATTTCTATCTTTTTGGTCCCCTAAATGTTGATGAGAATGACCCATTATAATTTAACAGCTTTGAATTTTATTAATTCTATTTTGATGACGACCGCCTTCAAATTCTGTAGTTAAAAATAAGTCTACCATTTCTAAAGCAGTTTCTATAGTAGTAAAACGCGCAGGAATACAGAGGATATTCGCATTATTGTGTTGACGAATTAAAGACACTATTTCTGGGTTCCAACATATACCAGCTCTTATCGTGGTATATTTATTAGCTGTCATTGCAACTCCGTTTGCGCTCCCACAAATTAAAATACCATAAGTAGATACTTTTGATTCTACATCTTTAGCTACAGGGTGTACAAAATCGGGGTAATCAACACTCGCATCAGCATCAGTTCCATAATTTGTGACTTGAATTTTTTTTGATTTTAGAAATTCAACAATTCTAAATTTATAATCGGTTCCAGCGTGATCGTTTCCTATAGAGATATTCATTTGGTATAATTTATAATATTAGTAAATTTACAAAAAAGAGTTATATCAAATATAAATTGTTCATAGCCTTTTTAATTAGTTGTTAATAATTAATGAACGATTATGAAAACTAAATTTTTAAAATTCAATTTATTTTATCATTGCTATATTTTAAATTATAAAACTAATTAAGTTATCTTTTTTGATTGTAAACTTATGAGTATATAAAATAGGATTGTAAACAAAAATAACAAGATTAGTTATGAGTGTTTATATGTTAATAGTACTTATTAACCAATTATAAAATTATGATTAAATCATTAAAAAATAGGTGTTTATAAAAAAAAGAGATGTTTATTAGGTGTTTATTAAATGTGTATAAACATAAAAACTAGTAAATTAAAAAAAAGTTATAGTACCTATTCACAGACTATAATAATACCCATTGGTTTTTAAAATAATTAATAAAAAATTAATATGATTATATTAAATGTGAATAAAGTTGAAAAAGAGATGACTCATCGTTAAATTAAAGTAGTAGCTTTGCTATATTAGATACCTTAAATGAAAAGAAAAAAGAATAACAAACAATCTGTTCAAAATTATAGTCAAAGTATATTAACTATTCTTAAAGCTGATAGAAAAAACACTTACAATCATAAACAAATAGCTGCAAAGCTAAAAGTTAACGATTCGAGTAGTCGAAATCAAATTATAAAAAACCTCCATAAACTTGCAGGACAAAAAGAAATTAAAGAAGTCGAAAGAGGAAAATTTCAACTAACAACCTCAACAGAATATTTTGTAGGGAAAGTAGACATGGCTTCTAGAGGGAACGCCTATATTATAAGTGAAGATTTTGAAGATGATATTTTTGTGGCTTCCAATAATATGAACAAAGCCCTTCATGGCGATACGGTAGAATTATATATTTATAACCGAAAAAAAAATGGAAAACAAGAAGGCGAAATCACACAAATAATAGAGCGCGCACGATCTGAATATGTTGGAATTGTGCAGCTAAATGAAAAATTTGCTTTTGTAGTACCAGACAGTAATAAAATGCCTGTTGATGTTTTTGTACCCCTCTCAAAAACACTAAAAGCAGAAAATGGAGATAAAGTTCTTGTAAGTTTAGAAGAATGGCCAGATAAAGCAGATTGTCCTAATGGAAGTATACTTAAGATTTTAGGAAAGCCAGGAGATCACAATACAGAGATTCACTCTATATTAGCTGAATACGGCTTACCTTATGAATTTCCTACAGAAGTTGAAGCTTTTGCAAATAATATAGATACCTCTATAACTGAAGGAGAAATTGCAAAACGCCGCGATATGCGATCAACACTTACTTTTACAATAGATCCAAAAGATGCGAAAGATTTTGATGATGCATTATCCTTTAAAAAACTAGATAACGGAAATTATGAAATAGGCATTCATATTGCCGACGTATCTCATTATTTACAAGAAGGCACAATTTTAGATGATGAAGCTTATGAACGCGCTACATCTGTGTATTTAGTAGATAGAGTAGTTCCTATGCTTCCTGAAGTATTATCTAACAATGCATGTTCATTACGTCCCTTAGAAGAAAAATATACCTTCTCTGCAGTATTTGAAATTAATAACAAAGCAGGAATTGAAAATCAATGGTTTGGAAGAACCGTGACCTATAGTGATGCGCGTTTTGCATATGAAGAAGCACAACATATTATTGAAACAGAAAAAGCCGAAATACCAGAAGAAATTTCAATAACAGGAGATGCATATACTGCCAATAATTCCATTAAAGATGCTATTTTAAAACTAGATGAATTAGCAAAAATTATGCGAAGAGGTCGTATGAAAGATGGTGCGATATCTTTTGATAAAGCAGAAGTTAAATTTAATCTTGATGAGACTAACACTCCAATAGGTGTATTTTTTAAAACCTCTAAAGATGCTAATAAACTAATAGAAGAGTTTATGTTATTAGCAAATAAAAAAGTTGCAGAATATATAGGAAAACAAACCCCTCAAAAAACGTTTATCTACAGAACTCATGATGAACCAGATGATCAAAAACTAGCAGGACTTCAAAGAATTGTTTCTCAATTTGGACATCAACTAAACTTTAAAACCAGAGAAACCACCACACAATCTTTAAATACCCTTTTAAAAAACGTAAAAGGAACCAAAGAACAAAACCTTGTTGATACTCTTACAATTCGTTGTATGAGTAAAGCCGCTTATACCACAAAAAACATAGGACATTACGGCCTCGCATTTGATTACTATAGCCATTTTACATCACCAATTCGTCGATACCCCGATGTTATGGCACACCGTTTGCTACAACACTATTTAGATGGCAATAAAACAACAGATTCAGGAGTATACGAAGAAAAATGTAAACACTCTTCGAATATGGAATATCTAGCCACAAAAGCAGAGCGGGATTCTATAAAATATATGCAGGTAAGATACATGCAAGACCACCAAAACGACACCTTTATAGGGGTTATTTCTGGAGTAACCGAATGGGGAATGTATGTTGAAATTATAGAAAATAAATGCGAAGGCATGGTAAGAATTAGAGATATCAAAGGTGATTTTTATAGATTTGATTCTGAAGAATTTGCTTTAATAGGAGAAAAAACCAAAACGAAATACCAGCTAGGTGACCAAGTTGAAGTTCGTGTCAAACAAGCTGACTTAGTTAAAAAACATTTAGATTTTACTTTACTTTAAACTATATAACAATGAAACGGTACACTTTATTAGTCGTCTTAATTTTTAATTTTTTTGCGTTTGCCCAAACGCCAATTAGTAAATCAATTGGAGAATTTTATGAGCTCAAAGTTTATGATCTTATCAATGTTGAACTCATAGAATCCACGGAAAATAAAATTGAAATTTCTGGACAAAATGCTTCAGAAGTTTCTATAATTCAAAAAAACGATATTCTAAAAATAAGAATGGAACTTAATAAATTGTTTAATGGAAAAAAAACATTTGTAAAACTCTATTACACAAAAATAAACACCATTGATGTTAATGAAGGCGCTAAGATAGTTTCGCAATCCCCATTCAAACAATACGAATTAGAGCTAAAAGCACAAGAAGGAGGAGAAATAACCGTGAATGTCGATACGAAATTACTATCCATAAAAAGCGTAACAGGAGGAAAAATTATAACAAGCGGAACCACTGTATCACAAAATATTAATTTAAGATCTGGAGGCACGTATAATGCGGTGTCATTAAAAGCGGAAAATTCAAAAATAAAAATAAAAACAGGAGGCGAAGCCAGTGTAAACAGCTCTGAGTTTGTCGATGTTAAAATCATTGCTGGAGGAGACTTATTCATTTATGGAACACCAAAAAACATTAAAGAATCTAAAATCATTGGTGGAAGAATTATTTATAAAGATCAAGCAGCCTCTTTCTAAAAAAACCGTATTATGATGGAAGATATACAAGCTGCCATACCCCTCGGTTTTTTCTTAGCTTTCATGATTGGTCCTGTATTTTTCGTGTTAATTGAAACAAGCGCTACAAAAGGATTTCGAGCAGCAGTAGCATTTGATATTGGGGTTATAATTGCTGATATTATTTTTATTGGGTTAGCCTATTTTAGTAGCTTCCAATTATTAGAAAACCTAAACAACTATCCAGGGCTATATGTATTTGGAGGCACAATTTTAGCGGTATATGGCCTTATAGTTCTTCTAAAAAAAACCAAGCCAACAGAGCTCAAAGCACAGTTGTCAAATTCATTTCAGCCAAACTATATTGAGTTATTTATTAAAGGGTTTTTATTAAACTTCATCAACGTAGGTGTACTAATTTTTTGGCTCGGGATAATTATCGTTACAGGCCCTAGCTTAGAAAATGATATTAACCGATTTTATGTGTTTTTTGGAACACTAATAGCTGTTTACTTTATAACCGACCTATTTAAAATTGTATTAGCCAAACAGCTAAAAAAACAATTAACTCCAACTATAATTCTTAAAATTAAAAAAATACTAGGGCTTATTTTAATCATTTGTGGACTAGTTCTAATTACGAAAGGTTTTTTACCAAAAGACAAGTTAAACCCACAAACTATTATAGAAGACATAAGAGAATAAAAAAACCACAACGGTTTTATAAGTTGTGGTCTTTGTAAATTGAGGCGTCTAGCGGATTCGAACCGCTGTAGAAGGTTTTGCAGACCTCTGCCTAGCCACTCGGCCAAGACGCCCAAAAAGGAACGCAAATTTAAGCAAATTTA
>Ga0209533_1000274_pt1 | contig 50216 bp, 27 predicted proteins | sample COG_04_FD_184748 | JGI IMG/M metagenome (GOLD analysis project Ga0209533, IMG submission 184748) | Pelagic Microbial community sample from North Sea - COGITO 998_met_04 (SPAdes) (version 2) | ecosystem: Environmental > Aquatic > Marine > Neritic zone/Coastal water | place: Helgoland, sampling...
GCATGCCCTACATGCAAGTGAGCTGCTGACACATACGGTGGTGGTGTGTCTACTGAGAAAGTCTCTGCGTCTGAGTTAGCATCATAAGCATAGATATTTTCTCTACTCCATAAATCTAAAGCTTCTTTTTCTAATTGGCTGTGATTAAAATCTTCTTCAAAATTGGCTAAACTCATACTGATTTTGTAACTAAAGGATTATCTAAATATTAACTGCGCTCTAATTGCTATTATTGCTTTTGTGTTACTTGCTCACTGTAACCACTTGCATTCCTGCAGCCTGAGCTGCTTTGACTCCTGCAATAGCGTCTTCGAAAACTAAGCACTTTTGAGGCTCAATATCAAGCTGTTCTGCAGCTTTAAGAAAAACCTCTGGATTAGGCTTACCATTGACAACATCATCCGCTGTCACGATAGCATCGAAAACATCTAACATATCAAAGCCTATTAAGGTTTTTGAAACAGCTTGATAGCTACCACCTGATGCCACAGCAATAGGTAAACCTCTGTTTTTAGCAGCATACAAAAACTCAATGACAGGCTGAATTAACCCCGCTTGATTTAAGTTAGCAAAGAACAATGATTTTCTTCGTTCTCTAAGGGTGTCCAAATCTATATTGATTTGATATTTTTCATTGAGTTGCTTGACAATCGATGGAGTTGGATGACCTGCCCAAGCGTAAAAAAGCTCTTCGGTGAAATACTCAGGACCAAAACCTTGTTCAGCTAGGGACTGTGTCCAAGCCTCAAAGTGTACTCCCATGTTGTCGACTAAAGTACCATCGCAATCAAAGATAACCGCATCATAAGTCTGTTCATCTGGGAACTCTGATAATTTCCAATTCATGATAAAAATTTACTAGGATTTAAAATACCGTTGGAGTCTAAGGCTTTTTTAACTAAGTGATGCGTATCTAAGACTTCTTGACCTACAGCTTGCTTGAGCCAGCGGCTCTTAGCTAATCCTACACCGTGCTCACCCGTGATTGCTCCTTCTTGCTCAATAACCCAACTAAAGAGTTTATCCAAGGCTAAATTTGCCTGTTCTCTGACCTCTGGAGTATCTTCAATCATCAAATTTACATGGATATTACCGTCACCTGCATGACCAAAACTAGCTACCTGAACTGGGTACTCTGTACTTAATGATTGAGCAAACTCAACCAGTTGTACCAGCTTGGAGCGAGGAACCACTACGTCCTCATTGAGTTTAATAAGCCCCGTAGCACGTAATGCGTAAGAAAAATCACGCCTACGTTGCCAAAAAGCTTCGCATGCATGCGTATCTTGAGCCTCTTCAATAGAGAGCGCTCCTAGCTCATGGAGTAGTGATTTAAGTAAGTCTATCTGACTACTAACTGCTGACTCAAAACCATCTATTTCAAGCATAAGCTGCGCCTCACCTGGAGGTAGCGCGTCTGCCCCTAAATAACTGCGAGCTGCCTTAATGGTAAATGGGTCACTGATTTCCAAAGCACTTGGTAAATGCCCTGCTTGGAATATGGCTTGTACAGCGACTGCTGCCTGATTGAACTGCTCAAAGCTCGCCAATAACATTTGCCTTGTCTGAGGATGCGGAATAATTCTTAAGGTGGCTTGAGTGATCACTCCTAACATACCTTCTGAGCCAACAAAAACAGAGGTCAAATCAAAGCCTGTTTTGTTTTTGTGACAACGACCACCTAACTGTAAAATTTCACCTGTGGCAAGCACCACAGTTAAGCCCAATACATAATGCTTAGTGACCCCATATTTAAGGCAGCGAGGTCCACCAGCGTTGGTAGCTAAGTTACCACCAATGGAGCATTCTTTAAGCGAGGCAGGATCTGGTGGGTAATACCACCCTAAATCAGCCACAGCTTCTTGTAAATCACCAGTTATAACGCCTGGCTCGACTACTGCTACGCCATCTTGTGGATTAATTTCCACAATAGAGTTCATTTTAAAAACTGATAATACAATTCCTCCCTCTACAGGCACGCAACCACCAACATAGCCAATTCCTGCACCACGAGTGGTTACTGGCACGCGGTACTCATTAGCAAATGCTAATACCTGTGATACTTCCTCTGTAGTTTTAGCAAAAATCACAATCTCGGGCATGGATTCTGCATACCATTTATCAGAAGAATGCTCAGCAAGCACAGCTCCATCTACACTAAGCTCTAAATGACTAAGTTGAGCTTGTAATTGTGCTACCCATTTTTTTTTATTCATTTTACAACAGTAGGCTCACCTAAATGACCATAAATACCAACTGGAGTTGCTATGATTATCTCAGGTTTTTCATTGAAATTAAGCTTTATATTTCCGTACAAAGTATTGAGCTGTTGCCAGCGCCCTTGCAACTTAAATTGCACTACTGCTCGATGAGAGTTTAGCACACAAGTCAACTCCCATCCTTTTGAATTCTTTACTAAATTTACTTGAGGAGACTTAGGAGCTTGTGGCTTAAAACTGGTATTAAGTGGTGGCAACAGTGCTTTTTGCGCATAGAAGTAGCGTTTAAGTTTATTGGCTACCTTATCTTTATTTCCTAGCACTGCGCTTGATCTCCAAAATGCTTGACCTTGGGACTGTTGATATTTCATGCCTAGTTGTCGACTTAAAATAACTTGCTCTAAAATCTCTTCAGCATTACGACTAGGTTCTTTCTTGCTAAAAATACGATCTACATCTAAACCAGGCCAAATCGGCACATTACTCTGAATTGCCCACCATTGCATTAGTTTGTAAAAGCTTTGCTCTGAATCAATTGCCCAATACAGTTGTGGAGTTAGATAATCCACCCAACCTTCTTTAGCCCATTTTAAAGAGTCGCAAGCTAAATGATCATAGGAACTCACCTGAGCATCTGTCCCAGCTGGCACACCTGGTCGCCAAATGCCAAAAGGACTGATTCCAAACCTGACCCAAGGTTTTCTAGCTTTAATTTTAGCTGCTACACTTTGGATGAAAATATCAATATTTTCACGCCTCCAAGCTTCAATATCTTTATCTCCTCCTGCTGATAAATAACGTTGGTGCTCTACTTTATCAGGAAACGGATCTTTAATATTTTTATCTTCATCAAATGATGGGTAAGGATAAAAATAATCATCCATATGAACACCATCGATATTATAGCGACTCACGATATCATCAATTACATCTACTACCCAACGCCTATTGCCCACGTAACTTGGATCTAACCATAATTTATTGCCTACTTTTTTAAATACTAAATCCTTGCGTAATGAGAAATGCTTAGAGTTAACCTTCCTACTTATATCTGTTAGCGCTCTAAATGGGTTAATCCAGGCATGAACCTCTATGCCTCTACGATGAGCTTCAGCTATACAAAAAGCCAAAGGATCATAACCTGGTGATTTCCCCATTTTCCCTGTTAACCAATGCGACCATGGTTCTAATTTTGAATTGTACAGTGCATCACCTTCGGGGCGCACCTGTAAAAAAATAGCATTTAAATTAAGATGCTGACAATTATCTAATAATTCGATGAGCTCTTGTTTTTGCTTTTTTTCTGACAACCCAACCTTGGAAGGCCAATCTAAATTATAAACAGAGGTCACCCATGTAGCTCTAAGCTCTCTTTGTATAGCTGGAACAGCTTCTGATGACTGCGCATTGAGATGCACAGTCGCAATACTCGCGACCAAGCAGAGTAATTTAACTGAGCAACAGAACCTCATCATGATAATAACCCTTAAGAGTCTTACTCTGCAGGGTTGAGGCTAGCTAACTCAGGGGCTAAAAATAGACCGTTTTTACGAATGAGTTCACCATCAAAATAAATCTCTCCCCCTCCACAAGCTTCTGTCTGCATACAGACTAAATCCCAATGCACTTGTGAACGATTGCCATTGTCTGCCACCTCGTACGCTTGACCAGGTGTGAAATGGAATGAACCGCCAATTTTCTCATCAAAAAGGATATCACGAATAGGCTGTTGAATGACTGGATTGACGCCTAGGGCAAACTCTCCGATATAACGTGACCCTTCATCTGAATCTAAAATACGATTTAAAGCGGCGTTTTTTTGCCCTGCTTTGGCACCAACAATCTTACCCTTTTCAAAAGTTAAGACAACATCATCAAAAGCAATACCTTGATAAATTGATGGAGCATTATAACTAACCACTCCCTCTACAGAATCCTTGACTGGAGCTGTAAATACTTCTCCATCAGGAATATTGCGTAAACCGCAACATTCAATAGCAGGTATATCCTTAATCGAAAATGTAAGGTGAGTTCCAGGTCCTTTGATTTCAACCTTGTCAGTTTTATTCATTAACGCTTTTAAAAACTCCATACCAGGCAGTAAACTAGCATAATCATAGGTACACACTTTGAAAAAGTAATCCTCAAAATCACCCGTGCTCATACCCGCTTGTTGAGCCATAGCTGGTGTAGGCCAACGTAATACCACCCATTTAGTACCATTGACACGCTCATTCATAGATGGACGCAATGCTTTCATAGCGAGCTTCATGTTCTCTGCAGGTACAGAACTTAATTCTGCAATATTATGACTACCTCGAAAAGCAATATACGCGTCCATAGCCTTAAATTGAGCTACATCAAGCTCATTAATAAGCTCATATTGAGACTCTGTAGCCCCTGTTAGCATTTCTTTATTCAAAGCTGTGTGAATGACTCTAACTAAAGGGTCAGCACCTACACCTCGAATCTCACGAATAAGAGCCACACCTAGAGCATCTGGCACCTCTGCTAAGTCTAACATCACTTTCTCTCCTGCCTGAACAGTACAAGAGTAATGCACTAATTGTTTAGCTAATTTTTGGTAACGTGGGTCAATAGTCATTTATTTTACTTTTCTATATTTTGAGAAGCAACTTGAATCTGGTTCGGCAGGTAGACTTGCCTTCCAAGCTTCGAGCTCTTTTTTGAATTTTTCTGCAATCTCAGGGTGCTCAGCTTTAAGATCGTTCTTTTCGTAAATATCGATAGTTAAATCAATAAGCTCAATATAGCTACTATCATTATTAGCAAGCAACTTCCATTGACCATCAGATACTGCATAGTTAATGCGCTGACCAGCTACTGTTTCCTTAATAATTCCTTTCCAAAATAAAAGCTTCTCACGTTTAACTATTGGCTCACCTAAAAGCACTGCTGTTTGATCCACTCCATCTGATTCATACCCTTCAGGTAGTTTTGCACCAGCAACATTCACAAAAGTAGGTAATAAATCAACAGCTGAGATTGGTGATGTGCTATCTACGGCGCCGGCTGCAATTTTTTGTGGCCAACGAGCCAAAAATGGTACGCCTACACCTCCTTCAAACAAGCTGGCTTTTGCACCTCTTCTACCAGCTGTCAACCCTACAGAAGCGCCTATATTATAACCAATACCAGTAGCAGAGTCATACATAAATCCTAATTCTTTTTTGGATTCGCCAGTGCCTAGCCCCGCGGGTCCATTATCTGAACTAAAAATCACCAAGGTATTATCCGCAATCTCTAAAGCATCTAGCAAATCTAATAATTCACCAATGCGTTCATCAGCATGAGCAAGAATAGAGGCGTAGATATTGTCTTTTTGCTCAAGCTCTGGAAATTTTTGTTGATACTTAGGCACTACATGGTGTGGAGTATGTGGCTCATGCACCCACAGGTTAATAAAAAACGGCTTACCCTCCTTCTGACTTTTTTTGATAAATTTATTAGTGCGTTGCACATCTTCGTAAAAAGGCATCTGCTCTCCAGACGCATTAAACGTAGCAAAATCATCATAACCATATTCACCTGCGCTAGGAGAATCAGGTATCATATTATTTGAAATATGCCATTTACCATAATGAGCCGTAGCATAACCTGCTGATTGTAGAATCCTAGGTAAAGTAACCACATTAGGGTTTAACCAATCAGGCATATTTCTGCCTGCATTCTGGTCAGGCCAAGCGAAGTGCCCAGAAATACCATGTTTAGCTGGAAAATGCCCTGTCATTACTGCTGTTCTGCTTGGTGAACAAACACCACTAGCTACTGTAAAACGATGAAAATCAGTACCCTCTGCTGCCAAGCGATCAATATTAGGTGTTTTCACATAAGGATGACCGTGACAACTCAAATCACCCCAGCCCCAATCATCAGCAAAAATAAAGATAATATTAGGCTTATCCTCTGCTCTAAGTTGGGTAAAACTTAGCAAGCAACTAGCAGCAAATAAAATTAATCTAAACATGGAAAAACTATAGTTATTCGCAGTCAGAACTCCAGCTTATTTTTCAAAAAAATCAGGTAATTGATTTCCTAATAAAAAAGCGGACACAGGCATTTTTTTACTACCTTCTAATTGGATATCTCCAGTAATTTTAATAGCTTTATTGTCTACCCCACATTGCACTGTAAAGCTCTCTTTGTCGCTTTGAATAATTTTCCCCGCAGGTTCATTTAAACCTTTAACTATTTGAGCATGAGGATAAAGTTTAAGCTTTTTGCTCAATCCTTGATTATCTACAAATGAAGTATAAGTACCTGGCCAAGTGTGATAAGCTCGAATCATTCTATCAATCTCTATGGCAGACTGATTCCAATTAATTTGACCATCTTCTCTACCTAGCTTACCTATGTAGCTGACTTCATTTGGATTTTGTTCTTGAGCTGGCACATCTGTACCTAGTTGATCAAACTGAGCCAAGACTTCCTCTAAACAGCTCGGAGATATTTGCGCTAAATCGTCATGCACTTGTTCGGCTGTAGATGTTTCATTTAGTGCTAATTCTTTTTTATAAATCATCGCTCCTGCATCTAATTCTTTGAGCACATGCATGACAGTTATACCTGTTTTACTATCTCCAGCTTTAATCGCAGCTTGTATACAACTGGCGCCTCTGTATTTAGGTAAGAGTGACGCATGTAAATTAATACAGGCTAATGAAGGTTGCTCAATCAACTCAACAGGCAGAATTTGCCCATAAGCCATCACCACATAAATATCTGCCTCAAGTTTTTGTATCTGCGCTAAAAAACCTGCATCTCTGCAACTATCAGGTTGAAATACAGGAATTTTAGCTTGAATAGCGGCTTCTTTAATCGGTAGAGCTCTTAGTTTTTGCTTGCGACCATAACGTTTATCTGGCTGCGTGACCAATCCAACGCAATCATGCTCGCTATCTAGCAGCCAATTAAAACTAGGAACGGCAATATCACCAGCACCTAAAAATAGAACTCTAAGTGACTTTTTCACAAGTAGCTTATTTATTAAGTAGCTCGTGAATAGATACGGTAATATCAGCTAAAACCTTAAGAGGTGCTTGAGTGGCATTAATATCAAGAACTATATCCGAATTATAAAATTCTAATATTGGGCGCGTCTCTTCCTCATAAGTTTTAATACGGTGCCAAATAACGTCTGGATCAGCATCATCCATACGGTTTTGCTTAATAGCACGTTTGCTCATACGTTCAACTAATTCATCACGGTTTGGACAAGATAAATGAACCACACCTAATACGTCTACCAAGCCTTGCATTATTTTAGCTTGCTCTACGTTACGAGGAATACCGTCTAGAATAAGAATTTCTTTTTCAGGGTTGTACTCTTCTTTCGCTATCCAAGTTTGAATTTGATTTTTCCATAAATCCACGGTTAAATCATCTGGAACAAGCTGACCTTTAGATGCGTATTCCGCACTTTTTTTACCTAAATCACTGTTTTTATCTAGCGCTCTAAACACATCTCCGCATGCACAATGAAAAAAGCCAGGAAGCTGACCTAAAACTTGACCTTGAGTGCCTTTACCTGACCCAGGGGCTCCAAAAATTAATAACGCACGATAAGGATAACTCATGTATTTAAAAGAATATGTTGAGACATTATATAAAGATAAGTTTCACGTGCTTTTCAAGTGCTATTTACAAATAAATTACCATCACTAAAAATATAAGCCATACACAGCTTATAAATATCTACCTTAAAAGGAAACTCTATATTTAAAGCTGCGGTAATTTCCAGCCATCATCATCAGCTGTAGAGCTATCTAAATCATCTAAAGGTGTAGGCTTAAAGTTAGGATTACTTTGAGATTCTTCAATTTCTTCATCTTCCTCCTCTTCTTTAACTTTGTTCTCTTGAATCTCTTGGTTAGATTCCAGAGTGCTTTTTGTTGCAGGTTCAGGGTTAGGCTCCAATGCAGGCACCGAATTTACCTCTGATTTAAAATGAACTGCAGCAGGCAAATCTTCTGATTTCTCTGATTCATCTAACTTCTCTTGTTTCACTTCAAAAGGAGCTTCATTTTGGATGATTGGCTCAGCTTTTTGCTCTTGCAAACTTGTTGTATCTTCGTCACTTAAGCTTGCTAACAAATCAAATGGAGATGTAGATTCAGCAACCTGAGATGTAGATAGTTCTTCCTCAATTTCCAAAACTTTCTTAGGCTCTTCTTGAATTTCTTCTTTACGAACCTCTTGAATAACAGGGTCCTGAGCTATGGGAGTAGCACCACTTAAAACAGCTTCTTCTGCTTCGCTAACTTCTTCTATTTTTTTAGATTTAATGGGTGGTGGAGCAATACGAAACATTTCTGTCATATCCGTAAAACCTAAAGTAATTTTAAGCAAGGCATCTTGATGCAATGTCTTCATGCCATCATTCTCAGCGATCTTTTGTAACTCTTCTTCGGATGCTTGGGCTGAGATGGCATTTTGTAATGTTTCACTAGCAATCATGAGTTCATGAATACCTACCCTTCCCTTGTAACCAGTATAGTTACAAACACTACAGCCATCAGGGGATTTCGTAGTTAATGGTACACCTGTAAAATCTTGTTTGAGCCCCTCATTGATAATTTTAAGATCCTCTCCCTCAAGTGGATGTTTTTCTGCGCAATATTTGCATACACGACGCATTAAACGCTGAGAGCAAATACAGTTCATCGTAGATCCTACCAAATAAGGCTCAACCCCCATTTCAACTAATCGAGTCACAGTTGCAGCTGCATTTTGCGTATGTAAAGTACTAAATAGTAAGTGACCAGTAAGCGCTGCTTCAATAGCGATTTCAGCTGTTTCTGTATCCCTCATCTCACCTACAAGAATAATATCTGGATCTTGACGTAAAAAGCATCGCAATGCATCTCCAAACGTTAATCCCTGCTTAGGTCTTACCTGCATCTGTGTAATCCCATCAATAGTATACTCAACAGGGTCTTCTGCTGTTTTTATACTAATACCAGGGTTATAAATTTCACCTAAAGCTGCATACAAACTCATAGATTTACCTGAACCTGTTGGCCCACAATGTAGGATTGTCCCGTAAGGGCGCTTAATCGCAGCTCTATAACGAGCTAAATTCTCATCAGAAAAACCTAATGCTGTAAGTGGCAATGTACTTTTACTTTTATCTAAAAGACGCATAACCACACCCTCTCCATGAGTAAAAGGAGCAGTTGAAACCCTCAAATCTAAGTCTAAGCCTTCAGTGTTATAGTCTAAATAAATAATTCTACCATCTTGAGGATTACGGTTATTAGAAATATCTAAATTTGCCATGATTTTTAGACGAGAAACAAGAGCACTCAAAAAAATCTTAGGCAGAAAAAACTCATTTTTTAATACCCCATCTACTCTGAATCTAATGTTAGCACCTTCATCAAGTGGATCAATATGAATATCACTGGCTCCCTGGTAGTTAGCGGATTGAATCATTTTATTGACCAAATCAACAATAGGAGTACTCTCTTCGTCCAAATCGCTAGATGTAGCTCCCGAAGTTCTTACACGCTCTAAACGCTCTAAAGTAATGGCATAGTCAACCTTACCTAAATCAGCATAGCGCCTCAAAAAAGTATTGAGCACATCTTCTGTCATCAAGCATAGCTCAACACCTTTGCCTCCACTCCAACTACGAATTAAACTTTCAATTCTATAATTAAATGGATCTACAATACCTACACTATAAACTGCATCTGTCTCTCTAGCTTTAAGTGGTAAGCATTCATGTATAACACAGTCTTCTCTACTGATTTCAGAAAAAGAATCATTATCAATTTCAATCTTTTCCATTGTTAAAAATGGTAGACCTAAAACGGCAGATGTTCCTTCCACAATTAATGCTTCGGCTACTTCATAAGTGGAAATAAGTCGGCGTTTAAATTCTTTGTAGGTGCTTAACTGCAGTAACTCTTCTTGAGAAAATGCTGACTCAACTTCTTTGAGGTGATTGTTTGCTTCTAACCAATTAAATATATCTTGATAGGTATCTTGTAAACTCATGGAATTATTATGTAAAAGTTATTTAATATTTTCAAACATACTAAACATCGGCAAAAATAACGCAATAACGATAGACCCTAAAATAGAGCCAACGACTAAAATTAAAATGGGCTCCATCAAACTACTAATAGTAGCCACTGTTGATCTCACATCTTCTTCATACATGTTAGCTGCATTACTTAACATCTCATCAATTTGACCTGTTTTTTCACCTGATTTAATCATGTAAGTTAAATCTACAGGAACATACTTATTTTCATAAAAAGGTGTTGAAACCGGGTTCCCTGCCTCAATTTCAAGCTTAATCGCGTCACATAACTGCTCAATTTTGTAGTTGTCCGATGCTCGCCGACACATTTCTATGACTTCATGAATAATCACACCTGCTCCGTTTAACGTGCTATATACACGACAAAAACGCGCAATAGCAATCTTGCGACGCAGAACTTTGGCAACTGGAGCATTGTCAAAGAAATTATGTATATGTGGTCTCAACCAAGGTTTTTTACCAAACAATTTGAAAAAAGTAACAACCCCTACAATTACAGCAATCATCTCTTTGTAATATTTTTTAAGAGCCTCACTCATATCAACGAGTAGCTGAGTCGGACCTGGTAAAGCATTACCCGCTGATGCAAAGCTCTCTGTAAATGTTGGAATAACAAAAATAAGCATTACGATAACAGCAATCACTGTAATACTTAACATCACAACAGGATAAGCCATAGCTCCTTTAACTTTCTTTTTGATATTTTGTGAATCAGCCAAAAAAGTCACCGCCTCTGTTAAAGTCTTCTCAATTTCACCAGATGCCTCTCCAGCATCAATCATCGCTATTAGAAACTCTTCAAAATTATAACCAAAGTTATGAAAAGCTCCACTAAGACTCACACCAGACTTAACATCCTCAGTAATATAAAAGATAACATCCTTAACCTTAGGGTTCTTGATTTGCTGCTCAAGAATTTCAAATGTATCAATAAAAGTCAGTCCAGCTTTAGAGAACATGACTAATTGACTAGCGATCGTCAATTGATCAGCCAGAGGTACTTTGTACCTAGCCAGCATTTTAAGAGGTGTTCTCTTTCGCTGAGTTTCAGCTCCAATAGTTATTCCAAATACAGTAGGCATACTATCTTATCACAATGTTTATCTTTAAATATGTCAATGTAAAATCTCATAAAAACAAGTCTTACCCATATTAAATTCAATTCATCAAAACCAACTCGAAAGAGCAGCCACTAATTGCGCTGACTTTTTTACACGGTATTGTTTAGGCAATTCAATTTTCACTTGTTTACCTTGAGAGTTAGCTATAATAAGGTTCACTTGATTGTCTCCCGGATGGTTTTTGAGAACTTGCTTAAGTTTTTCTAAATCTGATTTGTCATGACGAGCAATGTGTAATCTCAATTCTATATTGGAACTGCTTTGTAATTTCCTTTGATTCATTGAGACCGCTTTAACTTTATAACCAGTTAATTTACGCTGCCCAGTTCGATCATCTATACGCACTCCAGCCTTAATAGCTATGACTGAACCTACATTAATAATTCCTTCTTCAAAAGCTGGCAGATAACTCTCTTCCCATAAAACAACTTCTGCAACTCCAGTAAAATCCTCTATCTCAAGCACACCAAACTTTTTGCCCATTTTTGTCACTTTGTGCTCAACATGCCTTACTAAACCTGCAAATTGAAACTTAGGTGCAATTTGACGCATCTGATCTTTGATATACACCTCTCTGGTAGATAAATCCAAATCATCTAAATGCCCCAGCTGACTGTAGGTTTCTGGATTGATGATATTGCGGTACCTGTCTAATGGATGAGCCGTTACATAATAACCCAATAACTCTTTTTCATCTTCTAAACGCTTTTCTAAGTCCCACTCCTCTACAACAATATCTGTTCGTGGAGCCTCAATCATCTCATCCATACCAAATAATGATGACTGCCCTTGCTCTCTATCACGTTGCATCGTCGATGCCGCATCTAAAACTTCATCCAAGCGTAACATGAGTGCGGCTCGCTTTTCACCAGTCCAATCTAAAGCTCCTGCACGAATTAAACTCTCTAACACACGCTTATTCATCACCTTAGAATCAAGGCGGTTCGCTAAATCATCCAACGAATCAAAGACACCATTTTTTTCACGACTTTCGATCAAGCCTTTCATGGCTTTTTCCCCAACATTTTTTACAGCAGCTAAGCCATAACGAATAGCTGGAGTGCCTCCCGCTGTGGCAGAAGGAGTGAATAACAGCTGACTATGATTGAGGCTGGCTGGCAATATCTCAATTCCCATACGATTAACCTCATTCACAAAAATTCCTAGCTTATCTGTATTATTAAGCTCGTTGGATAAAATAGCCGACATAAACTCTACAGGGTGATTAGCTTTTAAGTACGCTGTCCAGTAAGAGATATGTCCATAACAAGCCGAATGAGATTTATTAAAACCATAACCCGCAAACATCTCAATTTTCTCAAAAATAGCATTGGCTAATTTTTCATCAATATCATTAGTCTCTTTACAGCCCTTAACAAAATTGACTCGCTCTTGAGCCATCTTAGCTGGATCCTTTTTACCCATTGCACGACGTAATAAATCGGCACCACCAAGCGTATAACCTGCTAATAATTTAGCTGCATTTTGCACTTGTTCTTGGTAAATCATGACTCCGTAAGTATCACCACAAATCTCCTCAAGTAGTGGATGCTCATACTCCACATCTTTGATACCTTTTTTGACCTCAATCATCTGATCAATGAACTGCATCGCACCTGGACGATAGAGAGCTAATAAATCAATAATATCATCAATCTTAGTGATCTGATACTTGCGACAAGTATCAACCATACCACCAGATTCCAACTGAAACACTCCTAGTGTCTCACCACGATTAAGCAAATCAAAGGTAGCTTGATTATCTAGTGGCACTTTAGCCACCTCAAAATCAGGCTGATGAGCTCTAATAAATTTTTCAGCTTGATGAATCACTGTCAGGTTTTTAAGTCCCAAGAAATCCATCTTAAGTAAACCCACATCAGTAATAGCACCCATATCATACTGAGTCACAACCTCTCCCTCAGCACCGCGAGTTAGCGGCACATGATTAGTCAGCGCTTGATCCCCAATTACAACACCAGCAGCATGCACACCTACATTACGAGCTAACCCCTCTAACTTCTCAGCATAACGCCATAAATCTTGATAAACCGAGCTACCCTCTATAGCTGCCTGCAAATCATTACTCGCAGCATACGCTTTTTTCAATGTCATTCCCGGAGATGGATCAATCATCTTAGCCAAGGCATCCGCCTCACCATAAGAAATATCCATCACTCGAGCCACATCACGAATCACAGATTTAGCACCCATCTTGCCATAAGTAATAATATGCGACACCGACTGTTCTCCATATTTTTGGCGCACATACTCAATCACCTCAACACGTCGTGACTGACAAAAATCAATATCCACATCAGGTGGGCTCACCCTCTCAGGATTTAAAAACCTCTCAAACAACAACCCAAAACGCATCGGGCAAATATCTGTAATCCCCATGGTGTAAGCCACTAAAGAGCCTGCAGCCGAGCCACGCCCAGGCCCCACAGGAATATCATTATCTCTAGCCCACTGAATAAAATCAGCCGTAATTAAGAAATAAGAAGCAAAGCCCAAATCATTAATAATTTTAATCTCATAAGCTAAACGTTCTTGTAACTCTACATTACCTGCCGCCTCCTTATCCCCATAACGCTCTGCCAAACCTATCTGGCATACCTTAGCCAAATAAGCATCTTTATCGCTACCATCAGGCGTACCAAACTGCGGGTACTTCTCTGTGCTTGTCGGATCGAGTACAAGCTCAATATTAATCTTATCCGCAATCTCCAGAGTCGCATCGCAAGCCTGAGGAAAATCGGCAAACACCTCACGCATCTCCTTAGCAGATTTAAAGTACAGCTCCTCAGAATAACTCATTCTATTCTGATCAATCACCTTCTTACCTGTGCCAATACAAATCATAATATCATGCATATCATGATCTTCTCGATTCAAAAAATGCACATCATTAGCCGCCACCAAAGGCACATCAAATTCCTGCGACAACTGCACCAAACCATCACGACTTTTTTGCTGATTCTCTAAGCCATGATTATGAATCTCTAAATAAAAATCCTCGCCATAAAGCCCCTTGAGGAATTTAACCTCCTCACGAGCTAAATCCATCTGATCTTGCAAAATAAACTCATTCACAGGACCATTAATACAACCACTAAGCGCAATAATACCCTCGCTATATTTAGCCAACAACTCTCTATCTACACGAGGTTTGCCATAATAAGAACCATTAAGGTGACCATCACTCACCAACTTGCTCAACTGATCAAATCCCTTATTATCCTTAGCCAACAAAGTCATGTGAGTGGCTCGCTTACGCCCAATCACCTCCCTACGCTCAGACTGCAATGTAGGCGCTAGATAAATCTCACAGCCAATAATAGGCTTAACCCCAGCGCTCTTCATAGCCTTATAAAACTCAATAGCACCATACAAATTACCATGATCAGTCATCGCAACTGCAGACATACCAAACTCCACAGCACGAGCAGCTAAATCCTTAGGGCGAATAGCTCCATCCAATAATGAATATTGGGTGTGTAAATGTAAATGAACGAAATTTTCAGGCATAACGGAGGGACAGAGTTGAAATCACTGTGTCTACGGCGCTGTCTAAAGCTCGCAGTAGGTACTACAGCTTCACTTTAAGCAACTTGTATCTACAGCCATTTGAGCTCTTACAAGGTAGATGAAAAATTTGTAATTTCTCAACTAAAATTAACCTAAACTCAGCCCAAAAATTTACAAGATTTTAATCAGAAGAAAAAATAAACCAAAAAAACTTCAATTACAAAAATAAATCACATTAATATTAACACTATATATATCTAACAAAAAACACGTATATGGCTTTAGATGCTAAGCGTTTAAGGTGTGCCTGTAGTACCTACTGGTATCACCTAAAAGAACGACGCAGATGAAGTGATATCCGTGTGTACCCTTTAAGGCTTTTAGTATTGCCAGTTTACACTAACAAAGCCCTGCCAGTCACCCTTCTTGGTGTCATTAACGGCTTTTTGAGCTTGAGCCATTGAGAAGCTAATATTGGCATTTTGAATTAAGCTACCGCTTATTTGGACACCGTAATCCCATATTTTTGCATCATCGGTATGTGCTGATTCAATAAAAGGAGAGACACTCACTTGCTGCAACCAACTCATCCATGTACCCAATGCTTGAGGTTGAAAAGGTTTAATATGTAGAAACTGCTGCCAATAATAACCATCATTACCACTAACGGCACTAGAATCATAAGCACGCAACACACCAGGTCCACCAGAAGCAAACTGATCACTACCAGCCAGATCATCACCACTAAACTGGAATGATAGCTGTGTTTCAGTGTTCCAACCTTTAAAGTTTTTATACAGTATGTCTAATTGTTGTATACGAGCGTAACTCAATGTGTAATGCATCGTTTTAGCTCCCCCTTGAGCTCTATTATAAAATTCACGGAAATTCTCATTACTGTTTCTTCCTGTAATGCCTTCAAAACTATACACCGCACCAAAGGTGAATTGGTTACTAGCTGTTGGCTCTTTAATGTTAAATCTATTATTTAAATTCAACTGTGCTGAGTCAAAAACAGAGCCACCAACAATAGCTCCACCAAAAAGGCTATCACGCTCAAACTGCTTATATGACGCAGTTAAACTGGAACTCCATTCAATGAAGTCATTTGACCATATCGGTGCATTATAGGCTAGGCTTGACTGTATAGTTCTACTAGCTGTTCCAATACCAGGAATGATACTCGATGCTGTATCTGAATAATTAACACTAGCAGTCATTGTATGCCCGAATCTATTAGGTACGACATAAGACAAACTATAGTTAACAAATTCACTAGGATCTGGGCTCACAGTCACATTGGTTGAGATCTGATGATCCTCAAATAATAAGTTACCTATATTAGCTCCTAGTGAATAACGGTAAGTTCCTGAGGCTTCAGTAGCATGGTTATTATAACCCAGGTTAAAACCCCAAGGTCGTTTTTCATCTATTTGAATAGTGGCTAACACATCACCTAAACCCTGCCCTGGCTCAAACAACACACGCGCGGAGCGGAAGGGGTTTTGGTTGAGGTGCTTGACTTTCTTATCTAGTGATTTTTGAGACAAAATAGCCTGATTCAATAATGGATTGAGAATCCTTGCTATTCTAGCGTCATTACTCCAATGCTTAGTATCGGCACTGTAAGCGTCTTCTTTATTGTCTTTAAACTGAAAAACAAAGCCCTGTAGTTTAAATTCATTCACATGAATTTTGACGACTCCCTTGCTAATCTCTTGTGGTGGAGCCACCACTGACATGAGAGGAAATCCTGTTTCTTTGTACACATCGGTGATGTCTTGCTGGATATGACGTAAATCACCCAAAGTCAAAGGCTGGTCTTGATAAATAGTTAACGTCTCGTTAAGCTTTGTATACAGTTCCGTTCTAAGTTTTTCACTGGCTTTAGAATTACCTTGAATCAGTAAAAATTCACTGATTTTTTCGGTTCCTTGTGTCCCAAGTATTTCAATTTTTAGCCCTTTAAGTTCCTTGAGCAATTCCACACCATCATTGGCTGTCGGCTCTGCAATCATCTTAGGGAAATCAATTTCACCTGTATCAGCATCACTTTCTACAATAGGTGGATTGTACTGCTCCACAGTTGATTGAGGCCCACGTACTTTAGCTTGTGTAGCCTCCTCTGCTAATAAGAATAAACCGTGCAATACAGCTGCAGCTACGACCATGAGTGATAGATGTTTTATTTTCATGAAATTAAAGTATTTTTATTGATTCCAGAGGTTAGCTGTCTCTCTGAGCTCGCTTTCGTTTGTGCTAAAGCTCACCAGCTTATCTTGGGCTTCGTTCACTTTTTCGTTGAGAGCTTCTTGAGTGATTTTAGTTAATGTTTCTTGGGTAGTTTGCTTAGCCGTATCGTAATAGGTCTGCGTTTTTTGTTGTTGCTGCGTAGCCATGACCAGCGCTCCAACTTGTTGCTTAGCATTCATCACACCTGTGGCAAGCTGCATTTTCTTCTGCGATAATTGCTGAACCTTTTGAATATAAGCAACTAACTGTTGATCCCTTTGGTGTGCTGCTTTCGCGTTGTTGTAGGCTTGGCGTTGTTTGGCAACTTCGATAGCCGCTTCTACATCTGCTTCGGATGGCCCACTCTTGGGTGCTAATCCAAAGGTTATCACATTAGCAAAATCTTGCATAACGTCTGCAACTTCCGTTATCGCAGTAATTCCGTGATCTGTGATAAATGTCATGGCTTCTCCTAAGCCTCCTAACTGAGCTGCCACTTTATCTAATTGGGCTTTGGCTTCATTCATGGTCGCAAGCCCCATATTTTTAGCCAGATTGAGCCCTTCTCCCGCTGCATCTAAAGCGGCAGTAGGAGAGCTCACAAAATCAGAAGCTAAATCTTTGGCTCGGCCAATTGCGGCCGCTGGGTCTTCGAGTGCTTCGAATGCTAACTCTTCTGGAGAACCTCCAAACACTTTGGCAAACTCTTCTCCTGCTGCGCCATTGATGGCGTTATAAGCTTTGAATGCGCCTGTTTTGTCTGCTTCTTCGGCTGCGGAGATAGCGGCTGCTTCAGCCGCTCTTGCTGTTCTAGCTGCTTTAACTGCCTGCACGTTAGCGCTTTCCTCTCCATTACTAGCCATAGACTGAAGAACATCGAGAGGGTTCTCACCATTGCTAATTCTTTCCAGCGCATCAGTCGCAGAACCTAAATCCAATTGATTCATCACTGCCCCAGCAGGTGAATCATCTATATAAAGCTTCATCAAATCTTCTGGTGATTCAACAGCAGCATAAGCATCAATACGAGCTTGTGCATTTTGAATGAACAGCTCTTCTGGTTGGGCTCCATAAGCCTTTTCAAACTCTTCTCTCGCTGCTTCTTCAGCATCGGTATAAACCTTAAGAGTCCCGGTGGGGTCTTGTTCAGCAGCTTCCTTAATTGCCGCGTCCTTGGCTAGCCCTGATAACCTGACGTAAGCTGCGGTTCCGTCTTTCAAATTCTCTACCATTTGATCTTTATCAAAAGATCCGTCAGTCAATGGTATTCTATCAATCGCTTCGTCAATGACAACCGTTGGGTCATTTAGAGCCTGCTCTGCAGAGAAACCAAATTCATTGGCTACTGCACCATTAATGCGGTCAATATAACCATCGGTAAAGCCATTAGCTACATCATCAGGTGAGCTGTTTTTCATGGCTTCTAGCTGATTATTAACCATCGCAATTGAGAGACGCTCCTCATTTGAGAGAGTCTCACCGTTCGCATTCGTAGTGGGCACCTTGGATAAATCAAGATTTGCTCCTAATAGCTCCATGATTCGGTTATTCAGATTATTCATAGCTTGCTCTCTCTGTTGAGCAGCCGCCTCTACCATCTCCTTAGTAGCCTTTATAGTAAGTCCATTTAAACCCATATTTAAGTCATCGCCTTCTTTGATAGCTGGAGCGATGGAATCCAAAATACTATCAAATTCAGCCTGCGCTTGCTGTTCTTGAGCTGTAATTTCTGTATTGAGTTGCGCTAATTCAGGCACTGTACTCACCAAATTATCTCTCATCTGCGTAGGGGTGTCTAATAATCCCCCTTGTGCTACCTTATCAGCGAGTGATTTAGCATAGGTCTCAGTTGCTGGCGAAAAGTTCTCCTCGATTGTCGAGGCTATTGAGTTAACTTTCTGAGTATCTTTCTCTGCTTGTTCTTTGTATAAATTAACGGTGGGGTCTTCTTCTACCAACTTAGCGGCGACTTTGGCGGCCGTGTCAGATTGCGCTATTTTAGTTAGTTCAGCTTTTTGCTTTTCTGCCTGTACCTTTAACTCCTCAAAATTCTCAGCAATATTAGCATATTTTTCGATACCAGCTTGTTTGGCTTCTTCAAACTCTTCAGCCGCTTTTTGCGCTAGGGCTTTACCTTCTCCAGCCGCTTTCTCGGCTGCGAGAGCAGCTTCCTTAGATTCGTTAAAGGTTTCTTCTAACTCTTCTGATTTCTCTTGGAGAGCTACGATGGTATTTTCTTTCATTTCAAGCTCTTTTTCCGTGAGCTCTTTCTCCTTATTAAGACTGTTTAATTGTTCTAGTAACTCACCTTCGGTTGAAGCAACTAGCTCAGCCTCAGCTACAATTTTTTTATACGCTTCTACCTCACTGCCTCGACCTCCACGTGCCGCTTCTTCTATACGTTGTTCGTAAGTCGCTAGAGTTTGCTTAGCAACTTCAACCTTACGTAGGTTTTCTTGCACCACATCAATTTGTCCTTGATAGCTTTCTATTTGTGTTTGATAAGTTTGGATGAGACCTTGCTCAACACTGAGTTGACGCATCACTAGGTTAAGCTCATATCCTGATTCCTTATTTAATCTTGCCTGAACACGGTATTCAGCTGCCTTACCTTGAGCGTATTGTGTAGCTTGTTTTGCCGCATTAGTAGCTGCAATGTACTGCTTAGTCACATCATCTTGTTGCTCTAGAGGGATTTGAAGAATGGCTTGCACAGGTGCAACTACGACAATTCCAGAGTTAACTAACTCATTACGAGCCTCAAAGTCTTCAAGAATAAATACATCAGGCGCCTTTTCAGCCATCAGCTGAAGAGAAGCTCTCTGTTCTTCTAGTTCTTTATTACTATCCGCACGTAGAACTTCCGAAGGAATCACTTCGTCAATCTCTTCAAATACAGGTAGAATACTCCCTGTCGCAGATAAATCAGGGTCAATCTCATAATTACTAATATCAGCACCTGTGAGGTTAAAACCAAGCAGATTTACTACTTTATCAGTACCAACGGCTGAGTCTTCAAACTCTGCTGCTGCATTGGTGGAGACTAAGCCTACATCTTCTCCAACAACCACTCCCTGTAGAGTTCCTCCACTCAGTGTGGCACTAGTATTACCGTCAAAAAGTTTATCTGCTACCTGAACCCCTGTAATATCCAACTTTTTCTTAGCTATATCAACCGTAACATCTGTAGGTTGAGTCAATCTATAGTTAGGAGCATCTGCGCCTTCGAGCAAGAATCCTGAAACTGTCACAGCTTTATCTAGCCCAAAGTCAGCATCTAGCATCGTGCCTGAGACATTATCAGAATTGAGACTTAAACCATTAATCACTTGACTCAAAACACCCCCATTAAGAACAACATCTAATAAACCATTATACTCACGGTCTTGGGCCAAGACTCCTGTTACTGTAATAGCATCAGCATCCAAATTAACTGGATTTACAACCAAGTCTGCTGCGGCTGTTAGTGTCACACCTAGACCAAACAAACTCGCATTGGCAGGTGCAGATTTAGCCTCAACTGCAATGGCACCTGTATAGGTTCCTGCATTTACTGTGCCTGTGACTGATGATGTTGGCAAACTAGCATCGATACTAACCTCATAGGATTTTTCTATCTCTTGCTCAGTAATGCCAAAGGTGGCAGCATCCACAGCCGCTCCTGCTACAGTTACAGCACTCACATCAAAACTAGGAGCTATAGGGTCATTAAATGCCACTGTCAGCGCTTGAGGAGTCAATGTCAATGATGGTAGCACTGAATAAACAAAGCCACTGCCTGTAGGCAACGTACTAGGACGGTAATTAGCCTCATCAAAACTCACTCCATACTGGACAAAGTCTCTTCCTATAATAGCTAAATCAGCACCTACGTTGTTTGCTTCAAAAGCTAGAGAATGATCAGGAGAAGTCGCATAAATTAAGAAGCTGCCAGAATTAATAGCATCAAATTTAAATGGACTAGGGCTACCTGAGCGGTTTTCAAAAGAGTCGCCCGCATTAATTAGCAGGTCACCAGTGCCTAAGTTCAGTTTAACGCTCTCGTTACTGGCGTTACGTCCAATGACCACGGCGGAATCTGCAGAATCGCGATAAGATTGATTAGCTCCTGAGGCATTTGCAATGAGAGTCAAATCTCCATTATCGGTAGTGATGTGGTCATTCACCAGGATATTACGCCCAGCTTCCAAGGTTAAATCTCCTCCATCGCCATTTTGATTATCCACCATAATCGCTTTGTTTACAGTAATGTCGTTATTCGCTTGTAACGTGATGTTCGTACCAAGATCCAACGAGCGAGTTAATGAATCTGGAGCAATAGTTTGAGTCAAGTCCACGTGACTCCCGAAGGTGTATTGAGTATCAATATCATAGAGTAAAACTTGGTTTTCAGTAGAAACAAGAATGAGTTCTGATCCATATAACTCCATCGGCACCAAGCTATGTCTGCCGCTAAAATAATTTTCAAAACCGCTATTACTTAAATCAAGACTACCGATCAGATTGGTTGCTCCATTTTGCCAGCCGCTTTGCTTTTTATAAAATAGTATTTCATCATCATTTGATATGGCCAAATTGTCACCATCCAAGGCCACTCTGCCTCCAAATTCCGTATTATCATCTGGGTTAGTTATTCTTGCCGTAGGGTCAACCGCTGAGCTCCAATCTGTGCTACGTTCGTAAATAAAGACTTCGTTTAAATTACCATTTAAAGAATTATGATGTCCACTGACTGCTATCGTGTCTCCTGAGAGGGACACGTCTGCTTGAGTGTAATAGAGAGTGGAAGCTGCCTCTTGAGCAGCAAAAGGGTTCACGAGAATGGAACGAGTCGAATTCGTCCAATCATCGCTTGTGTTCTCCCAAACCACTGTTTGCCTTTCGTCCGTATTTCCCACAGAACGGGTATCAGCAGAATAAACACCTACTATAGTATCTCCTTCTAAATCTAAAGTATGACGCATCAGGTATGGAGTACTTGTCAAACCAGTTGCGACTACTGTAGAGGTAGCTGAACTCCAATCATTACCGGTATTTTCTAATAATCGAATAAACGAATTATTATTTTCATTATAGGAAAGCGCAATGGTTTCGCCATCAATGGCTACTCCATCATAAGTTAAGAGACCACCGTCGATGTGTTCAACTAAATTGGCGTTTCCATTCTGCCAGCCAGCACCTCTCTCAAAAATATAAGCATCATTGGTACCATCCTCGATCGAGATGATTGTATCACCACTAAAATCTATATCAGTCCCCAATTCATAGTTGACAAAAACATTATTAACAACAGCAGCCAAACTGTCGTCTTCGTATACAAATATAGCACCTTGGCGTTGATTAATTAATGGCGACGTTATTCCAAACTGAGCATCTGCCACAACAACCGTATTTCCGTCAACAACTACACCTCCATATCCAAATTCATGAGTGTCATCGATAAATTGAGCTCTAATAACTGCGGTATCTACCGCAAGGCCATTATCACTCCAATTCGTATTAGCGTCTTTAGTTATTAAGGTAGCAGATCCCACCCCACTACCTTCTAAAGGATCTCCCACTAGCAGATTATTACCATCAAGAGCAATAGAGGTTCCAAAGCTAGATCCACCTGTAAATTCATTTGCTGGATTCCAAGCTCCACTTGAAATTAGACTCCCAGAACTATTAAACTTATCAACACCAACAATACCAGTACCTCCTAAGGCAGCATAAGAAACTGCAATATAGTCACCGGAAATATCTAAATCCAAGTACTCCAAGCCGGAGCCGCTAGTCACAGTAAACTCGCTATGGGCTATTGGAGTGTATATTCCGTCATTATTCCACGAGTGGTATTGTGACAAAACAAATCCCAACTCTGTTTTTATACCAAGTACATTCGCAACATTGGTAAGATTATCCTCAGCAACAAACAAATCAACCATTTCTACGCCCCCGGAACGACCAATACCAAAGCCAGCTTGACTAAGGATCGAGTCATACGCAACCGCTTCCTGATTCCCCGAAAAGTTCGTAACGACCGTCGTGTTAATATTAACACTACTACCGTCAATAGATAAAGATGAAGCAAGTGATTTCTGGGTAAAGCCTACGTACATAATGTCCTCTGTGACAGCCAAAGAGGATCCATAGCCAGTATCTGCAACTCTGTATGCAGTAGGTGCATAGTTACGCTCTATTATTTGCCCTGTATCAATATCTATACCATAAACAATTCCTGTATTAGCAACGGAACTGCCAACAGATGTATAATCGTAACCAGGTGACCCTACATAGACAATATCTCCCAGAGCATCTATATCACTGTCCAATGTAGCGCCAAAAAGATTGATGCCATCAAATAGACTATCATCCGTATTTGCAAATCTAGATAACTGAGAATTGAGGCCATTCTGCCAACCGCCTCCTTTGTAGAAGGAATACAACACGCCGTTGTCTGTTACGTTGTCCACCACAAAAGCATAATCGCCATCGACATGTACTTTCGAACCAAACCCACTAGCCAAAGTGCTCAATGAACTAGGAGATAAACGTGCCGCAATAGACCCACTTTCAAAAATATAGGCTGCACCAATTTGAGGCTGCAAATTAGTTGAGTCAAGGTTACCAGCTCCAATAATGACGGTGTCTCCATCGATATCCACTGCACTACCAAAATTCATCCCTTCACCTGATGAATCTAGCTCTCGATCAATGTCAAAAGTAGCATAAGTCGAAGGGTCTTGAACAATCGTTTGAAACTGTGTTTGAGCATCGGTGACGTCGTCGATGATGATGTTCTTAGGATCGAGTAACCATTCTCCGTTATTGCCTGACTCAGATCTAGCTTGGGCATTGACCGTGCCCTCGACTCCAAGTCCTGCTAAGCCAGAGGTTTCGACTAAGCCGCCATTACCTCCATCAACACCCCCACGAGCATTAATCGTTCCTGCAAATTGCGTGGTACCATCCGACCAAGCAATCACCTGTCCTCCGTCACCATTGAGTAAAGCATCTGCGTTCAATAAAGTGGTTTCACTGATGTAAGTTTCTTGAGAACTACTGTAGGCAAATGGTGCATCTATAACGTCCCAGATACTCTGACCTTGGTAGCCTCCACCTAGATAGATAGAGCCCCCACCTAAATCACCATCGGCGACAATAGATCCACCTAGTAAACTCACTTTATTACCTAGTAGAGCAACGTCACCTCCCTGCGTAGCAGAACTCACGTCAATATCAGCAGAAAAGAGCAAGCGCCCACCATTAGCATTGAGAGCAACTTGACCGCCACTTTTTACACCGACTGCGCTGAGCTTCCCAGCTGAAGTGAGCAAGATTTCACTCTGAGCATCAATAATAATATCCCCTGCATTGCCAGAGTCACTATCTGCTATCATGTAAGTATCAGAAATCAGCTGCTCAGTGGTAATAGTGATACGTCCACCATCGCCGTCCGTGCCACTCACGTCTTGAGTACCGCCGTAGTTCTCTACGACTGCTGCCTCAATCTCGATTTTACCCCCAGCACCTTCGCTGGTTTCCGCTTTGATAGTGCCGCTACTTTGCACCAAACCATTTTCTGCGGTTAAGAATACTTTGCCGCCTTTGTGCTCGACGCCTGTAGCATGAATCATGCCTTCATTGTTACCTGCTAAGGCATAAATATTACCATTGTGCGTGCGTAGCTCTGCTACCATGGATTCAATTTTGCCTTCGTTAGTGACGTCATTACCTCTTTCTCCTACTTTAACTGCGTAAGCACCATAGAGCCAGTCTGTGTCAATAAGCACATCGATTTGTGTACCTGCGGCTAAACCTACTCGACCTTTTTCTGCTGTGATTTCTCCGCTGTTTTTGACGGTGTAACCTGCAAGTAAGATATTACCACCACTAGAAGAGATTTCACCCAAATTAGTCACATCATATGGACTGTCTCCAAATAGGGTGAATCCACCCCCATTAAGAAAATCACTATCAGATATGTCTAAGGTTGAAGCGACAAAGTCACCACCTGTAAGTACCTGTCCACCAGCGCCTATAATCACACCATTCTTGTTAAGTAGAAATAATGACCCCGTAGCACTTAAACTACCATTAATATGAGAAGCTCCTAGTCCAGTAACTCGGTTGAGTGTAGCTCCACTACCATTAGCAAAATGAACACTGTGCCCACTACCCACATTAAAAGAATTCCAATTAATAATCCCATATTGAGATGATTGAGTGATTTGCATGTGGGGTCCTGCTTGTTGAGCATTGAGATTCCCATGTATCACTTGCATGTGTTGAGGTAGGTTCTCCCCCATAACCAAGCTAACACTTAAAAACACCAATCCAACCCCTTTCAGGGTAATATAGGATTTTGTTATAAATTTTTGTACAATTATTTTGGACATACAAGAGGTGGTTGAATTTATCTGTAGATACTCTATTTGCTAATAAAAAAGTATCTCTACTTTGGTATCTCTACCTTTATATGTTTGCTTTTGTATTATTAAATGTATGTATGTACTGGTTAATAACACTTATCTTAAATTAAGACAAGTGGATTACCATTAAAAAAATATGATTTAAGGCTACAGCGAAGAGCGTGGCGCTTAGAACAAGAGATTCATAAGCACCGAAAAACGTCTAAAGAAAATCTGTTAATCGCCAAATTTAGTTTATTTGGTTTTTTGATCTTCAGCTAGCCACTGCCACAGAGATTCTAGGCTATTGGCTATGGTTTCTTTGCTAAGTTGCAAATCCTCATGAGAGTGAGTTGGTTGCCCTTGAGCAAAGAGGTAGTACTTAATTTTAGGCTCAGTTCCTGAGGGGCGTATAGCAAATCTTCTACCGTCCTCTAGCTTGATAATGAGCATGTTTTCCTTGGCCAGTAGTTCACCCTCTTCGTCATATTGCTTGGTGGTGGCAAAGTCTTGCACCTTTGCCACAGCACTGCCATCAACGAGGTAGCCTACTTGTTTCCAATCACGTTGCTGGTAAGCTTGCATGAGTTGCTGGATTTGCTTTGCTCCTTGCGCTCCTTCGAGCACCGTAGATTCGCCTCGCTCTAGATAGTAACCAAGCTCAGTATAAATATGATCGAGCAAATCAGTCATGGTTTTACCCTGTGATTGAGCGTAGGCTGCAACTTCTGCTAGCATAACTACCGCTCCATTAGCATCTTTGTCTCTAACAAAATCAGCACCTAGATAACCATAGCTCTCTTCTCCGCCAAAGACAAAGAATGTTCCCTGCTCAAGGTGCGCCTGGCGTTGCTCAATAACGCCTTGTTGACGGTAGCTATCTTGATCCCATGTGTCATGGTTGAGTAACAGCTGTTGTTCATACTTAGCGAGTTTGGCTGCGATGTATTTAAATCCTGTAAGAGTATTGACTATCTCTATACCATAGCTCTGAGCTATGGCTTGCTGTAGGTCTGTTGTGACAAACGTTTTGACTATCTTGGCATTTGCCTTGTTGGAATCATTGAGCACGCCTTGCTCTTGTAATGTTTCTAAACGGTACCAAAGCATGAGCGAACCAATTTGATTACCTGTGAGTAACTGCATCTCACCTGCGCTGTTACGTACAGCTACACCCATTCTATCAGCATCTGGATCAGTACCTATAACTATATCTGCCTGCTCTTGTTGAGCTAGTGCAATACCCATAGCTAGAGCAGGAGCATTTTCTGGATTAGGAGAAATGACAGTAGGAAAAGCTCCATGTTGCTCGTCTTGCTCTGTGACGGTGAGTACCTCAAACCCTAATTTTTTGAGTACTGGCACACTAATTACGCCACCTGTGCCGTGTAAGTTGGTAAAGACTACCTTAGTTGAGCTTTGTTGCTGGCTAATGTCACGAAGTAGCAGTTCCTTTAATGCGTCTTGATAGATAACATCAAAATTCTCAGGGATGATAACTAACTCACCCTGCCTAGGCTCTGGCAACGGTTTCCACTGATTACTCTGCACCTCTGATACAGCTTGCATAACAGTACTAGCAATGGCACCTGCTAACTGGGAACCGTCATTTTGGTACACTTTAAAACCATTATCATGATAAGGGTTGTGGCTAGCAGTCAGCACAATTCCTGCATCAGCATTAAAATAGCGTACAGCAAAAGACACCTGAGGTGTTGATCTAGCGCCTTGGAATCCAAGGATATCACAGCCTAATTGTGTGGCAACTGTAGATAAAAAATCAAAAAACTCTTGATGAAAAAATCTTGTATCATGGCCAATAATGATTTTGGGCTTAGCTGTTGAGCCTTGTTTAAGCTCATTGACATAAGCTACCAACCCTTGCATAGCTAAACTTAAGTTATAAGTGTTAAAACAAGCTGATCCTACCGCAGGGAATTGTGGGCAGATTCGCTCCTCTTGAGCTGCGGCTGTCACCACCCCCCACTCGGCTTTAGTTGTTGAATGAGCTATAGTCCTGCCACGTAGCCCCCCTGTTCCAAAGGTAATTTTTTTAAAAAATCGATTATTGAGCTCTTGCCAGTTTTTCTGATTTACCAACTCTTGAATAGATGCAATGGTCAACTCATCGGGATTATCCAAGATGATCTTAGTGATGTTTTCAACGCTAGTCGGCAATAACTCTTGCGAATCGCCAGCTTGTTGGATAGTGTCGAGCAAATAATCCATATCAGCATGAAAGGTAAATTCCCCTCAAAAATCAAGTCTATAAGCTTTGATTTTAAACAACTCAATTCAGCTATTACCCAGCAGCTCCAAGCTCGTGCTAATTTTTTACCTTCCAATACAACTGCTTATCGACTACTCGATGGCCCTAGTGAAGGCTTAGATAGAGGCAGTTGTCTTGAGGTTTACAATAATACTCAGACTAACGCATGGCTCTGGCAGACCTCAGAGGCTCCTACTAGCTTAGAGATAAAGCAATTTATCAAAGTGGCTAACCAGCATAAAGCAAGTCTCTACCTAAAAACTCTAGGAGCTAAAAACCTCAGCAAAAGCCCTCAGCACCTCAGTGGTGTTGAAATTACTAAGCCATTTTTGGTAAAAGAGTCTGGCCGCTCTTATTGGATTGATTTTGCCAGTGGCTATTCACAGGGTATATTTCTGGATCAACGCGACAATCGCAATCAAGTCGCAACATTAGTGGCAGAACGATTAAAATCTAAAGAGGAGGTCAAAATTCTCAATACATTTGCCTATACAGCTGGGTTTTCTGTGAGCGCAGCTCTTGCTGGAGCAACGACTACTACGCTCGATCTATCTAATACTTATATCGAGTGGTCTAAACGTAACTTTGAGGCAAACAATATCAATATTAATGAGCATTATTTCCTTAAAGGTGACACCTTAGAATGGTTGCCTAAATTTGCAAAAAAAGAGCGTCTCTTTGATGGCATTGTTCTCGACCCTCCTAGTTTTTCAAGAAATAAAGGCAAGGTATTTAAAGTCCAAGATCATTACAGCACACTTATCGAGCAAGCTCTACTCTGCCTTGCTCCCCAAGGTTGGGTGATGTGCTCTACTAACTATTTAGGTTTTAACCTTCAGCAGTTTGAGAGCATTGCTAAGAAAGCCTGTAATAGTCAAGGCATAAGAGCCGACATAACTGCGGCTAAGCTACCAGAGGATTTCCCCTCATCTAATCATCTCAAAGTAGTCTTTATCCAAGCTTTATAAATATAAAGCTCACGTCTTCTATTTAATGAGAAGTATGGCTGTATATTGCCATAAAAAAAGGCTACTTTGCATTAGCAAAGTAGCCTTTTTTGAAATATAATTCAGTAAAAAATTAGATACTTTTTACATTTATAGCACAAGGTCCTTTTTGGCCTTCTCCTAATTCGAATTCTACTCTTTCGCCCTCATCAAGCATTGCGTGACCATCACATTCAATCTCTGAATGATGAACGAACATATCTTTACCGCCCTCATCAGGAGTAATAAATCCGTAACCTTTTTCACCATTAAACCATTTTACTGTACCTGTACTCATATTTTTATATTAAATTGCTTCATGTTATCCAAAGAGAATCTAAGAATATTAGAAGATAAGTACTAGTTATAGAGGCTTTCGAAGTTTGTCAAACTATAACGAGGTTTATTTCATCTGTATTATAATTATGGTTGAATCGCTATTTTAAATTTTTCTAATATTCTATGATTTTATTAAATATAAAAATTTGCTTTCTCCTCTTTGAGATTAATGTTTAACCTACAGCTATGAAATCAAAGCCTCCCCTATCCCTACTTACGCTATTATGCGCTGTGTTAAGTGGGGTTTTAGTAGCGTTGGCATTTGAGCCATTTAACCTCTCATTATTTACATGGTTAGGCTTGGTTCCTCTATATATAAGCCTTTGGCAGTTGTTACCTAAAATTCAACAAAAACGACGCTGGATCAACTCATTTGGCTTGGGTTGGTTAGCTGGATCAACTTTCTTTCTCATTAACCTTAGCTGGATTTGGACAGTTTCAGGGCTTGGATCTATTACCTTATCTCTATTTCTTGGTCTGTATTGGGGACTATTTAGCTTGTTAGCTTATCATTTAGCTCATCCTCGTAAATTACTCAAGTTTGCCGATCTAAAAACTAAGCAGCCTTCATTAAGCAAAATAGAGTTTAAGCAGCATAATTTCATCCTATCTGCGCATATTATGGGTTTAGCCACCATTACTGGCTTCGCTTGGTGTATTACAGAGTGGTTGCGTGCAACGCTATTTACTGGTTTTAGCTGGAATGGTCTAGCTGTAGGAATTAATCAGCCTGCCATTGAGCAAGCCGCATCTATTGTAGGCACTAGTGGTCTAAGCTTTGTACCTGTATTTATTAGTAGTTGTTTATATATGACACTTATCAAGCTATTTGATGCACATAAAAGCAATGTGCGTATCACCCGTTGGGAGTTTGGAGTATCCTTAGGTTTATTTAGTTTGCTTGCGAGTTACGGAGCTATCTCCATGACCAACCATGTTTATCAAGAAAAAATAGACCTCAACGTACTCATTCTGCAACCTAATATCAACCAAGAAGACAAATGGCTAGGTGCCCAAGAGCCCAAGAAAAGCCACCAAATTTATGCCAGCTACGAGAAACTCATCAAACAAGCGCATCAAGACTGGCAAGCTCTCAAGCAAGCTCATTTAGAATCGCATTTAAAATCAGGCAAAACCGAATTCACCCTCTCTATTAAGCAAGCTGATTTAGTCATCATGCCTGAGTCAACGTGGTTAACTCCCATGTATTACGAAATCAATGAGCAAGGCGAAAAAGATTATTTAACCACATGGAATAATGCCTCATTTCTCGAAACTGTCCATCAATTAGGTTACGATAATCTCATTATTGGTGCTACTGAAGTTGAAAACCTAAATTCAAATCACCACTCAAGAAACCCTAAATATTACAACTCACTCTTTCTTCATCAAGCAGCTAATCACCAATGGCAGAGCTACCGCAAAGAACATTTAGTCATCTTTGGTGAGTATGTGCCTCTAGTCGATAAATACCCTTGGATTGCCAAGCCTTTTGAATGGGCTACAGGCGTACCATTTGGTGGTAATATGGATAGAGGGTCGGCACAGGCACCTATGATGCTCAATTTAGAGGGGCAAGACATTCCAAACCAGCAACTACATCTCATTCCGCTTATTTGCTTTGAAGATACGGTATCTCACCTGATTCGTCCTAGCATCATTCACAACAAACTCCTCAACCCTCAACTACTCATTAATATTACTAACGATGGCTGGTTCCAAACTAGCCCTGCATCTAAACAGCATTTTGCTAATGCTCGCATGCGCTGTATTGAGTATGCTAGGCCTATGCTGCGTAGTGCTAATACGGGGGTAAGTGGAGTTATCTCAGCTATTGGCACTGTTGATGCTGGCAACATTATTCAAGACGCCTCTGGGAACACCTTCACTCAAGGATCCTTACACACTACTGTTTCTATTGCTAAAAACCCCACTATGACCATCTATGCCCTACTTGGCAACTGGTGGATTTATTTAGGGGTAATCATTATTTTACTCTGCATTGTTTACCAATTAATAATCTATTTAAAGAAGCGTATTAAATAACGCGTATTAAGCAGTAAGCCTTCTCGCTAAACCCTTAAATATAAATAGGTGAAATGGACTGACACTATACCAATAGAGTCTTCCCCATACTCCACGAGGCCTAAATGTGGCTGTTTGCTCGAGTATGCCTTCATTCACACTAAACTCTAGCCACGCTTCTCCTGGCAACTTCATCTCAGCAAATAGGAGTAACCTTCCTTCGTCTTCATTAGCATAAAGCACTCTCCAAAAATCAATCGCATCTCCTCGGTTAATAGTATGCTTATTTCTACGTCCTCGTCGCAGACCCACTCCTCCAAATAGTTTATCGATAAACCCTCTTACCTTCCATAACCAAGTAGCGTAATACCAACCTTCGTCTCCGCCAATAGACCAAATTTTATAGATGCAAGCCTCTCTATCGCTTACTGGTGCTAATTGTTTATCTACGAAACAACCATGTTGAGGAATAGTTAAAAATTCTGATAAATTAACCTTAAGCTCGCCACTTACACGAGAATCCTTCCAGCTCGAGACAATATTACGTCCTTCTATACGTTGAAATGCTTTGGCTAAAGATTGTTGGTAATTAAGAGGTTTAATCCCTAATAGTTTAGCCAAACGGTCATCTTGACAAACCACATCAATATGCATACTACTCACTAAGGCGCTAGCTAGAGGGTACGACGTTGAAGTCACAAAATACAGCCAATACGAAGATAGTTTAGCTGTCATCACAGGCACAATACCTATCCAACGCTTGAGTTGTCTCTCTTGAGCATAACCAACTAACATCTCTTTGTAATTGAGTATATCCTGCCCACCTATATCAAAATGTTGACGATAGGTATCTGAATTAAACAAACTTGCCTGCAAAAACGTCACTACATCACTAATGCTAATTGGCTGACATTTAGTCAGCAACCAACGTGGAGCTATCATTACGGGCAGTTTTTCTACTAAATCCCTAATAATTTCAAATGAAGCACTCCCAGAACCAATAATAATACCTGCGCGCAATGTCGTCAGAGCGTAATCACCTTGCTGTAGAATCTCTTCAACTGCCTTTCTCGAAGCAAGATGCCTAGATAGCTTATCTTCATTAATTATACCACTAAGGTATATTACCTGCTCAATTTTAGTCTTTGCCATAGCTTGATTAAAATTTTGAGCGACTGTTTTTTCTTTTTCTGGGTAATCCTTAGCAGTCGACATCGAGTGCATGAGATAATAGGCCGCATCTATATCCTCAGGTATAGCAGACAAACTTTGCTTATCGAGGAAATCAACCTCAATAATAGAAACATGCTTCGACATGCCTGCAGGCAAACTAAAGCGCTGTTTATCTCTAACACAGCAAACCACATAATAGCCTAACGCAACAAGCTCTGGCAACAAGCGCTTTCCTACATATCCATTAGCACCTGTTAGCAGAACTTTTTTCATGATTTAATTTATTGATGAGTCTTCTTAACTACTTTTATTTTAGGTTTACAATTTTGTAAAATAACAATAAATGCAGCACCTAAAATAAACAACGTTACAGCTAACCAATGTTGTTGATTAGTTAAGTCTAAGGGTAAATAATCATAACTAACTATTTTATCATCTATAATTTTCTTAGCTTGCTTAAATGGCCAGAGCAGTAGCATCGAGCCGACAACAAAACCAGACACATTAGCAATCAGCGCTCGCTCATAATGCTTAAGTAGCCAAGCGAGGAATTTAACCATCCCAATCAACCCAACAAAACAACCAAGAAACAACCAGCCCAAAACAGCAAATGCTTCTTGATAAGCCCCCTCACCTAAAGAGCTAATAGCCTCTACCATCAAAGTATAATTACCTAAGAGTAGCAACAGATATGAACCTGAAAGACCTGGTATAACCATACTCACCATAGCTACTACACCACACAATACTAAATACAAAGGCGAGCTATTTTCACTAAGTACAGGCACAAAAAACAAACTCAAAGAAACCGCCAAACCTACAACAAGCCAAAGCACATCAACTCTACCTAGAGGAAACAGAGATTTAAGCAAGTACCAAGCCGCAGCAATAATCATCCCTAAAAACAGCGCTAAAGTTAAAGATTCATACTCATTAAACGCCCAATTCAATATACTCGCAAAAACCAACAAACCCAAGAAAACACCGACAAAAACAGCTAGCAAAAACCCTCCCTGAATACATTGCCACCACAATCTAAACTGCAATTTAAAGAGCAGCTGCCAGCTAGACCTAGCAAATACACAATGTAGAGCCTCAATGAGCCTACGGTAAATCCCTAATAACAAAGCTACAGTCCCACCTGATACGCCAGGCACCATATTGCAACCCCCAACGACCATTCCTTTAATGATGAGTGCTATTATTTGCTTAATCATAATAAGTTGACCTCTTAAAATATACGTTCTATTAACCAAACAATCCCCATAATAGCAATAGCATAACTAACATAGATAGATACTTGTAAGCTATAAATACTCTTCGCCCACAATAAACTTATCAGCCCTAAGCCTAGGATAATCATAATCTGAGCGCTTTCTATACCCAAATTAAAACCCAATAGAGCCAACCAAACTTGATCTTCATTATCAAAGTAGCCTTGCAAAATCTCCGCAAAAGCAAAACCATGAATCAACCCAAAAAAACATACAATCAAAGACCTCCATTTAGCTAAGCTCGATTTTTGTGACTGCGCAACATAAGCCTCCACTCCAATATAAACAATACTAAGAGCAATCACTATCTCAATCCAAGCAGGTATAGGAATAGTCACACCAAAAGCTATCAAAACTAACACCACAGAATGAGCCAAGGTAAATAATAAACTTTGACTAAACAGCTCTTTTTTAGAACGCGCCAAAAAGAACAACCCCGCTATAAACAACAAATGATCCCAGCCTTTAGGTATAATATGGCTAAACCCTAACTTAAACCAACTATAAGCCGCTCGATTAGAAAGCTTAGTATCTGTAATATTTGCCCCCTTTTGATTATCATTATTTAGAGGAAACCAGCTATAGTTTTTATGATCCGTTAACCTTGTATAACTTATTTGCTCTTTCTGATTCATCATAGCGACATCAACTCTGAGCATCATTTCTTGATCTGAGTGCTTCCATCCTAAAACTAACTTATCACCTGTACTCAACATACTGGGGATTTTCCATACCACTCTGACAATACTGTACGCATAACCATTGCGTTGCTTAGGAAAATCAGGAGGACTAGATACAAAATCAGGAAAAACAATATTATAATCTAACAGCTCAACCTGAGCTTGACTAACCTGCATATAATTAAGCTCAATATGCTCAGCAATATAATTAACAGCTCCGTTTTTAATACGCTCATAGGTTGACTCTGTTTGAAGCAGCAACCACTCTCTTGTTGGTGCAGGAATCTCGTCACCCTGCCATTCCTCCAAAGACAATGACACATCATAATACACATCTAACGTCACCTTGTGCAACACACCCTCACTGGACTCATCGCCTAATTCAGCATATAGAGTATTCACCTCATGTGCTTGCAAATAAACGCCATAAATAAGGAGGGTGAAAATACCAAATAAATAAGCTATGACAGTCTTCACTGGCGATAACATTAACTAAAAATCAACTGATTAAAATAAAAATCATCATACAACATGATAAAAAATCTATACAACATCACTTAGAGCCGTTAAAAAGTAGAAAGTACTATGATGTCAGCACCATTCAGATCTAGCCGCACCTATATTCTTTGCGGAATTATATTGCTGTGTTTTTCATTATTAGTTAACAGACTCTACCAATTTCAAATCAGTCAAAAAATTTCTTTTCAACAAAAGATACCTAACACTTACGAAATCACCGTTCAAGAGCCCAGTAAAAGAGGGCTTATATTAGATAGAAATGGTATTATCCTTGCTGACAACATACCTAACTACTGTTTAAATCTTAACATCAACGCTTTCAAACAGAGCCTTCCTCAAGCTACCAATAAAGATCTAGTTAAGCAACTCAATGAAAAACTAAGCCCTCTACTAAATCAGCTGGACCTCAAGCTCACAGTAAGCAATCGCCATCTAATCTTTCATCAAAAAAACTACCACGACCTCATTCCTTTTACTTTATTTGATCACCTTAGCCAAGAACAGTACCTAGATCTACTTGAGCTACTCGACCCTTATAAAGAGTTTTTAGAACTCACGACGAAATATCAACGCCACTACCCTTACCAGAGTTTAGCTTCGCATATTCTAGGCTACACCAAACCTTGGGACAGAGGCATGGAACTAGGCTCATCCCAAGGCCAAATTTATGACATAGAGCAAGGCAACGAATTTGGTGTCAACGGTATCGAACAAACACAAAATAAAATTCTCCAAGGTAAATACGGAAAAAAAGTCGTAGTCGCCAACGACAAAAAACAAATCCTAAACCTCATTGACAATAGGCCTAGCCAACCAGGAAAAAACATCACTCTAACTATTGACGCTCCTCTACAGAGAGCTGCACAAGAATCTCTACGTAAAGTAGGCCGAGGAGCCATAGTTATTATAGAAGTCAAAACAGGAGAAATTTGGGCCATGGCATCTGCGCCTGACTACGATCCCAATGACTTTATTGGAGGCATATCCACCGAACGTTACAACTACTATAGCAACAACTTAGCTGCCCCTTTTACCAACAGAGCTATAAGCGCTTTTGCTCCTGGTTCTATATTTAAGCTACCCACCGCTATTTGCCTTGCAAACAAAGGTATCGCCGACAAAGAATTCACCTGCAAAGGACAAATAACCTACGGTAATCACCCTATTGGATGCTGGATCTACAACCTTAATGGTGGCTCTCATGGCAAGCTAGCCCTTGATGAAGCCCTCGCCTGCTCTTGCAATAACTATTTTAACCTAGCTTCTAATTTAATAGGATCTAAGCAACTTAGTGAGAGCTACACCCAATTACACATGGGCAAAGCTCTTGGCGTTGAAATACCTAACGAACAAGCAGGTCTTATCACCGGTAACGCTTACTGGCTCAGGCACTACAGCCATAATGCCAAGCTCAGTCCTGTACATGGAGCCTTCCTATCTATTGGTCAAGGAGACAGCCTAGCAACACCCTTACAACTATGCTTTTTAACCGCAACCATTGCTAATTCAGGCAAAGGACTAGTCCCGCATCTTATCAAAAAACAACAACCCAAAAAAACTATTATCGATTTACGAAAGCAAGGCATCACTGACTTAGGGCTTGCAACTATCCAAAAAGGCATGTGGTCTGCAGTCAACGCAACCATAGGCACAGCCAAAAGCGCACAGCAAGAAGGCTTAGAAATAGCGGCTAAAACAGGCACGGCACAAACCTCTCACTACAACAAGCCAGCCAATAATGCCTGGACCGTAGCTTATGCGCCTTACCAAAACCCAAAATTTGCGATTGTTGTACTTGTTCCCTCTGGCACCTCAGGTGGCAAAGTCGCAGCACCAATTGCTGGCGAATTACTCTTGGTTGCTCACAAAAGAAGCCAAGGAAATAACTTGCCTCTAACCCCTATTCTACCTTATGAAGGACACATCAATATTGTGGAGAATATTGATGAAGAATTTTCAACAAATAATTAACAATGTTTTTTACAGTCATTTAACCTTTGTTTAGCTTAGTTATGACTGTTTTTCACCATTCCTCCAAATTTTACTTCTTTATAATTTTCACTATCAATTTTCAATTCAATGAATCTCGCCAAAACTTTGGGACTAGTTAAGCCCAATCCAAAAAAAGGAAACTGCATCATACTCAACTACGAAAAACTAGAGCGCCGCATGGCTCTACTAGAAAGTGGTACCGTCAATGAATACAGCGTAGAACGCGAAGGAGACGTCAATATAGTAGGCGGAATCTTCAAAGGAACCGTTAAAAATATAGAGCAAGGACTCAAAGCCATGTTCGTAGATATCGGCCTTGATAAAAATGCATTTCTCCACTTCTGGGATGCTCTTCCTGCTGCACTAGATGGCTCTATGGAAGAAGTTTCTCGCTCTTCTAAAAAACAGAAAAAGCCCAAACTAAGAGCTCAAGACATACCAAAAATCTACCCAAAAGGATCAGAAATCATCATCCAAGTCTCCAAAGGAGGCATAGGCAACAAAGGCCCACGTGTCACAACAAATATTTCACTAGCTGGACGCTACCTCGTTCTCACTCCTTATTCTGAACAATTTGGTATATCTAAAAAAATTGAATCCCCAGCAGAGCGCAAACGCCTACGTAAAATCATCCAAAAACTCGACCTTCCAGAAGGCATGGGGCTCATTTTCCGTACAGGTGCTCAACGTCAAAACGCCAAACATTTTATTCGTGATTTAGCCATGCTACTTGACCAATGGAATCAAGTCGAAGACCTAAAACAATCCAAGAAATCTCCTGCCTGCCTCTACAGTGAACCCAATATGTTAGAGCGTTCAGCTCAACGCCTACTCACTGACGACATTGATTCAATATTCTGTGATGATGAAGCCACTGTAGACCAAATCAAATCTATTGTCGGCAAAATCTCTCGCCGCGCTAAATCAAAAGTCCACTACCACCCAACCAAAGATAATATTTTTGAAGAAATAGGCATTCACAAACAAATCGAAGGCGTATTCTCCCGCCAAGTATGGCTCCCATGTGGTGGCTATATCGTCATCGACGAGACAGAAGCCCTCATCTCTATTGATATTAACACTGGACGTAACAAAGGCGACAAAAATAATAACGAAAAAACCATCCTCCAAACCAACCTTGAGTCAGCTGTAGAAATTGCACACCAACTCAAACTAAGGAATATAGGAGGATTAGTCGTCATTGACTTTATCGATATGCGTAGTCGCAGAGATCAACTAGCAGTTTACAAAGCTATCAAAGACGAACTCAAAAAAGATCGAGCCAAAACCCAAGTTTTACAAATCTCACGTCTAGGACTCATGGAAATGACCCGCCAAAGACTCAATGAAAGCCTCCAAGACACACTTTATGACCCATGTCCATACTGTCACGGCAAAGGAAAAGTGAAAAACCTCATGAGCATGAGTGTTGAAATTCAGCGCGACATCCACACCCTCATCAACCGTAATGAAGGTCAGTGGGGCGATGTCATTATTGTGATTAACTCAGAAATACTTAATCGCTTTAAAAACGAAGACTCAGCTCTACTTGGTGAGTTAGAACGTCAACATACTGGCAGATTAATTTTCCGTAGTGCCCCTCATCTTCAACGTGAGCAATACTCTATTTTGGACGCTAAAACAGAACAGCCTATAGATGTTCACAGAAGCCTGCGCAAAAAATAACCTTGCTCACTAATATCGCCAAAACTGGCGCTTAAACTCTCTTAGCTTATGCTTGATTTTTTTAATTCTGATTGTATCAGCTTAAAAATTTGCGGCATCACCCAAGCAAGTACAGCTCAAGCCCTTATTGAATTAGGGGTTGATGCCTTAGGCTTTAATTTTTGGCCTCAATCAAAACGCTACTTAGAGCCACAACAAGCGCAAACATGGCTACCTAAAATCCAACACTTATCGCCTCACCCAACAAAACAGCCAATTATTAAAATAGGGCTTTTTGTCAATCAATCACTTGCGCAAATACAAGAGCTCTATCAACAAGGATTTTTTGATTACGCTCAACTCCATGGCGAAGAAACTCCCTCATTCACCAAAGAACTCATAAGCCTAGGTATCCCCTGCATCAAAGCTCTGCGTATCAAAGACGAGCAAGATATACCACTCGTGACTGAATTTAGTCATACAGGTATTAGTGCGCTTCTACTCGATGCTTATCACCCACAAGAGCAAGGTGGCAGCGGACATAGCTTTGACTGGGAGCTTATCTCACACCCCTCAATACAACAAACAGCTATTCCTATCATTTTAGCTGGTGGTATTAACACCTCCAACATCTCTAAAGCAGCTCAAGTTCCGGGAATTGTAGCTCTTGACCTCGCTTCTGGTGCAGAAAGCTCACCAGGCAAACAAGACTTAGAAAAAGTAAGCTTATTACTCAACAAACTTACCACTTCCATTAGAAATTAAGCCCTTGCTTTTATATTGATAAACTCATCTAATTATCTTAAGTTTCTTTCATGATGTCGCCTTTTCAATCCTTACCTAGCATAGCTGGCTACGAGCTAATTGCACCATTAGGCGACACTTTTCATGCCACAGTTTACAAAGCCATAAACGACAAAGGCCAAGAGTGCGCACTCAAAGTATTCAAAAAACACGACTTCAATAAGCGCTTAATCACTCAAATCCTTACTCATTTTGAAGAAGAAGACAACACCCACCCCACCATTCTCGTCCCTATAAACCGACTACAAATTAATCAGTCGCCCATCTACCTAGAGTCACCTCTATTACTCAACTCCCAAGACGAGCCTGCCTGTATCAAACACCTAGATTTAATTAATCCTCAATTTAGATCCAGCAAAGGTTATTACCTCATATCTTTATTAGCTAACCACCTATCCTCATTACACCTACAAGAAGCGTTTCATGGCAACCTCAAGCCCTCAAACTTATTTATGATAAATGAGGACGAGCTACTCCTCAACGATTATGGCTTAGTTTGCAACCTACGAGGCAGTTATCAAATCCCTCACAAAGACTGGATCTACCTAGCTCCCGAACAGCTAAGCAATCTACCTCTCAACTCAATAGAGCGCCTTGACAAAGTTGATATCTATAGTTTTGGCATCATTGCCTACCAGCTCATGACAGGAGAGCTGCCTTGGGGGCTTACCTACACAACACTCCAAGACCTCAGCTCACCCGAAAGCCTACAAAACTACCTATCCAAAACAAAAAAACTAGAATGGCCAGACGATCCTAATCTAAGCTCATTTGACGAAAAACGTCGCCACCTCATCGAAAAATGCTTAGCATTTGATTTCCATGTCAGACCCAAAGACATGAGCTACGTATCACTCGAATGGAACCAAATAACCATTAATGAACAGCACAGTAACGTAAAAATCACATGGAAAAAACGCCTCATTAAAAACTGGATAATCGTCACATGTCTCATCGCCGCAACTATCACCCTAAGTTTTTACGCCTACAAATTTCACAAAGACTGGAAAATAGAAAAAGAGCAACGACAAGCCATAACCCGCATGCTTAACGAATCTAATATCGATTCATTAAGCACCAAACAAGAGAAAATGAAAATTCTCTACAACTCAAGCACACTCAAAGAAAAGCTCGAGCAAGACAAAAAAAACATCAAAGATCGACTAGAAAAAGACAAGCAAGACATCAAAGACAAATACTCTAAGCAACTCAAGCTCAGCTGGGAACTTTCAGACCAACTCTTTTACTGGTTAATCAACCACAATTCCAAACAACTGCCCACACTAGAATCCAACAGCCAACGCATAGCCACACTCAAAAAACAGCTAGACAAGCTCAACAAAGCCTCAAACGCACCTAACAATCAAAACCCACTCACTCCGTTTGGCATCAAACTACCCATCATTCAAGCTGAAATGGCACTCGCAGACAATAACAGCCAAGAAGCCTACAAATACCTTAGCACCATCCCAAAAATCGACACTTACAAAGAAAACCAACCATTATTTGAACGACACTTAAGAGCTCATTACCTACTCGCCTCCCTTTGGACAAAAGAAAACAAACATTTAGAAGCAGCCAAAATCTTTGAATCTATCATCAATAGCTTAACTAACTACACCAACACCAATAACACTCACTTTATCCAAACACAACGCATCTTAGCTCTCTCACATTTAGCCCTAGGGGAACACAAACTTAACTCCACAGACATCAGCAAAGCCGCGAATCACCTACAAACAGGAATCTCCTTACTCCAAACCTACAGCATCTCTGAAAACCCTTATTTCATCATCCAACGCCAATGGGCAAAAAGCAGTAATGACATCTTTTATCTCAGTCATTATTTCCCTATCTACAAAAACAACCTCCCCCTAAAACAAGACACCCTAAAAACATTACAAAAACTCCAACAAAAACAACCTAACGTACCACTATTTAAAATAACAGAGGGGCAAATCATAGCCGAACAAGCCTATGAAGCTTTCTTTGACGCCAATTACAGCCAATCCGTAGCTCTATTTGACGAATCGCTTAAAACACTCAAGAGCCAAACAATCCAAGACCCCGAATTAAAACAACTCCAACAAATAGCCATTGCCGAAACACTCAGCAAAGAAGCTCTCGTACACATCAAAAAATACCGCAATACAGAAGCTAGATCCTGCCTAAACCAAGCCATTAAAATCGCCTCAACCATACCCAACAACTCTCCTCACACCTTCAAAAAAGCCATAACCCTTAGTCAAGCTCACGCGCGCTTAAGCATCTACCATGGACACACACTCAACACTACAGAAGAACTACAAGAACTAGAAAAAGCAATCAACACCCTCAAATCAACAAATCTAACCACCCTAAAAAAACACCAAAGAAACTTTATTCAACAGCAGCAAGCAACCTACTACTACGATTTAGCCTACCTAACCAAAAATAAAAACCGCAGCGCCCAAAGCAAGCTACACATAGCTGAATCCAAAAAACTCTGGCAATCCCTCATCCAAGAAAACCCCCAAGAAAAAATCTACCAAGAAGGACTATCCAACGCAGAAAGTTTCTCTAGCTAAACCTCGCAAGCTAACAACTAAAAACATCAGACAATTAAACCATAAAAATAATAAAAGTAATCATTATATTAGAGAGTTAAATATCTATGATAATCATGATGTAGATAATCGAAGTTCAACATGGATAAAAGGGCAAATATTAATTAAGAATTTTCATTTAACTTCTTAATTAATTCTTGTTCTTCTTTATTGCACATCACCCATCTCTTAGCATTACTTGTGTTACTAATATGTCCCATGTGTAACTTTTTCGCAAGTGATAAGTCGCTCCTTCAAATTCTGGTTAGTCTGCCAAATCAGCTAGCGACTAGCGTGGCTGATAAGACTGGGCTCATCAAATCAAAAATCAAAGAACCGACCCCCAAGAAGGCTGGGCTCATCAAATCAAAAATCAAAGAACCGACCCCCGACATCATTTTGCAAAACTCCAAAACAACGTGATTTTGGATAAAATTGGAAATGTTGCGAAAATCGTGGAAGCACAGCGTATTAACAATACTCGAGAACCGCGAAAGTTTCAAAACTTTTCAATTTTGCCAAAAGTGGAGAATTTGCAGAAAGTCTTAGTTTTGAATTTTGTAAATATCACTCAACCCAGCTGCTGATTCGTGGATGTAGTTATCTTAGATTTGCTACTGACTTATTAAAAATAAATCATTTTACCCTTTCTGCGTATTCAGGATTCAAGATGCCTTGCTTATAGAATAAATCCCAACCACCTTTTGAAAAGTTACTGTAATATAAATCTAAATTAAGCTCTTGATTTCCTGTCCATCGATTAGTTTTGACAGGTATTGCAATAGGTAGGTAGCTTTCTGCCACAAAAAAATCACCAAGCTCTTTCTTAACTTTAATAATAGTAATTAACTCTCCTTTTTTTAAGCCTCCTATAAGTTTTCTTCCCCCATATGTTTCGCCTATATAATTTTCATTATAGCTTTTTTCCCATTTAGAAGAAAGAAATGCCGTAGCGCTTCGGTTGACAACTAAATAATTTCTTTTATCACCATAATATTCTATAATATAAGCATCATTCTTTAATCTCCATACTGTATCTACAAGTTTATTATGCGGAGATTTGTTGCTAACATCAGCTTTTATACCTGCAGACCTTAATATAGTATTACAACTAGATAAACTTGAAATTAGTATTAGTAAAACTAGATATTTTTTACACTTATTTTTTTTGTTCATGGTTTTACTTTTTAATTTCTGCTTGTTCTGAACGCTCAATTGCATCTTCTCCATAATGTTTCTCAAAGTTATGCCCATCTTTGCCGTCGCTATAAGTAGTGATATTGCCATTCAAATTATTAAGCCAATTTCTAGGGTCTATAAAAGGAATTGGGTCTTTAATGCCTCGTTCATTGTAGGTATTTTTGAGACCTGAGTCGGTAATAGCTACTTGAGCACCAAAGGTTTGTGAGCTGATTTTTGATTTAATGTTATCATTTAAGAGAGCTAAACCTCCTTTGGTCACACTTCCTCCTTGACTATGTGAAGTGGCTTCAATAGTTATGTCAGGATAATTGCCATAAATAATTCTAGCGGTATCAGCAACATTTAAGCTAGGAGTATTAATAAAACCTACTGACTCAGTTATAGTTTGAATAAGATCTCCTAAGACAAAAAAGTGCGTATTATTAGTAACTGCCTGAGTGACTTGCTTTGTTACTTTTTCTGCTGTAACAGCAATCTTTTCGCCGCTCTTTACACTTGTAGCAATACCATTAACTGACAAACCTGTAGCACCATCTTTTACCTCATTTTGAATATCAAATAAGTCTCCTGTAACGACACTAGTAGCTGTTCCAGCTAAAACTCTAGTTGCAGTAATCGGTTTTCCTCGAGTAAGTTGTTTGCCTGCCTCACCTAAATGACGCCCTGCATTAACTACAGGCTCATCTGCCGTATCAATGACGATTTGAGCAGAAAGAGCTAAGTTTTTACTTAAATCCTGAAGCTCAGGTGTGAATTCACCTTGTATGGTTCCTAAGTCTCTTTTTAAATTAAGTACATCTAAACTAGCCTCAAAATCGGCGTTGATGTAGGTTTTTTCTTCTTTTTGGGTATTATTGGTTATTTCACCTGCTACGCTAATTGAGTTTGATGTTAATAATTGTTCGAGGTTTTCTGCTTGTGTAAGCTGGTTATCATGAGTGTTAAGCTCTGTTATACTGGTAGCTTGTCCTGTGGTTCGACTATAAATGTCAGTGATGCCTGCATTGAGTACTAAGCTGCTTACACCTGAGTTTCCTTTGCTAAGTCCTGCGTTAATTCCAAAACTGCTGCCTTGCTGTTCGTAGGTGTCTTGCTTGGTTTCTAAGTTGAGGTCTCCTCCTATATTTAAAGTGATTTGATTAGCTGCGAGGTTTCCACCTGCTATATTGGTGTCTCCCGTGGTGGTGAGGTTGAGCTCGCCTTGCTTTGCTGTTAATTGAGAATTGATATGATTGTTGGCTAGAGTGTTGTTTTGCGATTGTGAGAAACCTGCGCTAACATTAGCTCCATTAGTACCTATATAGCCTGATGATGTAATAGTTTTTGTACCTGAGTCTGATTGGTAGGTGTCTTCGCCTGATGTAATGGTTGCGGTTTGTGCTGTAATAGTTATATCACCTGCATTGGATTGGATAATTGACCCTGTTTGTTGGTAATTTTGTCCACTATTTAGAGTTATGTTGTTATTTGCTATGAGGGTTGAAGCTACGCTTTGCTCTGATTGGGTGTTTTCAAGCTGTTTGTGTTAGATAGTTTTATTTTTTGATAGCTTGTCCAAATTCATTCATGATGTAGTCGTCTGGATTAATAAAGTCAGGTATATCAATTTTTTTACCTTTGAATTTATTGTGCCCTGATTTGGATTGTACATAGCCGTATTTGTCTATGTAGTAGGCTCGTTCATGTGCTGTTCGGGCTCTATCTTCTTTATACCTTGGTAAAAACTTTCTTTTACTTCTAGTGGCTTCTTCTGATATTTGTACGTACCTTGGCGATGGATTTTCTATGGTTCCGCGGTAAGGGTTTTTGACCCAGTCTCCTGCTAGTTTGTATTCAATTTCTTTGAAATAAGGGTGGTCTGTAGTGACAAAAGTCACATCATCTTGCTCAAAGAAAAAATAAACTTCATTATAGCGATTCTTACCCCATGCACTGTAGTTAGGTAGATGCTCTGGCTTGAACTCAATGGTTTTGCTATGGGGCTTTTTATTAGCATCTTGCCATCTAACAGTGATAGTTCCAAAAAAATTACCATTAAAAGTAGACAAAGCCGGGTTAATATTAGCCCGTCTTTGTCTACTTTTTAAAATAGAATTAAAATGCAAAGCAACACCGTTCCAATCTGCTTTTATATTGTAAATATTCCCAGGAAAATCACTGAAGTTTACTACTGTAAAACCAGGTGTGCTGACATCTCCTACCACAGCCTTTCTGACGTCGCCTTTTGCTAAACTATAAACGGTATCACATGAGCTTAAACCCATACTGATTAATACGCTTATGAGGAGAGATTGGATTTTAGATGTCATGTTTTTATTGAATATAGATTGCATAGAGTTAATGAGTTAGATTTTATTGGGTTAAGTATGATTTTTCTTTTTAATTAGTTAAAATGACTGCTGGTTCTTCTTGTGGATTTATTTGCTTACTATCATCATTAGGGTAATAGACCTCTCTGTCTCCAATCGCCAAATTTTGAATTTTATAGAAATCACTCAAACCAGCTGCTGATTCGTGGATGTAGTTATCTTAGATTTGCTACTGACTTATTAAAAATAAATCATTTTACCCTTTCTGCGTATTCAGGATTCAAGATGCCTTTATAGCAAAAATCGTTTAAGCTTCCACTACCATTAGAGTAATATAGCTCTAAGCTTATATTTTTAGATTGTGTTATTTGATTGCTTTTTATAGGAGTAACCATTGGTAAGTATACTGACCCAAACCCTATCCCATACCTATAACTATCAACAACTTTATTTATTTTTATTAATTCTCCTTTTCTTAAACCACCTATTACTTTTAAATAGCCTTGGTCGTATACTCTGCCTATATTTGTTTCTTTATATATAATACTTCGATCAGGAAGCCACTGAGAACCTATTTTGGGATGACCTAATTTAGAGCTACAAGGCACTAAGAATAAATAATTAGGGTCACTTTTATAAACAACTATATAAGCATCAGTTTTAAGTTTCCATACTGAATTCACTAATTGATTATGTGGTGGAATACTACTAACATCCTTATCAATATACAAACAACTTGATATCATAAGGCTAATAATACATATTATTAGTTTTATTATTTGCTTAGTTATCATGATTACCATTTTGTTGTTGTTCAGCAGCTTCACCACGTAAGATAGCCTCTACACCATAATTTTTGATAAAGCCATGCCCATCTTTGCCGTCGCTATAAGTAGTGATATTGCCATTCAAATTATTAAGCCAATTTCTAGGGTCTATAAAAGGAATTGGGTCATTGACTCCTCTTTCATTGTAGATACTGTTGAGTTTTGGATTTGAAAAAGCTAATTGTGCTCCATAACTTTTTGCATTAATTGTAAATTTAATTTTATCAGTAAGCAGCGCTAAACCTCCATTAGCTATACTACCCCCTTGGCTGTGTGCAACAACATCAATATTAGAATTAAGATTATTTGCTGATATTACTCTTACTGTGTCAGCAAAGTTTAAGCTAGGTGTATTAATTGCCCCTAAAGCCTCGGTAAAGGTTTGCACTAAATCCAGTACTCCTAGTGGTCCTATCTTAAGATGTGTATTGTTAGTGGTAGCTTGGGTAATTTGACCAGTAGCTTTTGTAACTTCTTTAGCTATTACTCTTCCTCCTGCAATGTCTGTAGAAATCCCGTTTGTCGATACTGCGGTAGCTCCTGGCTCTACATCATTAGCTGGATCAAATAAGTCTCCTGTAACGACACTAGTAGCTGTTCCAGCTAAAACTCTAGTTGCAGTAATCGGTTTTCCTCGAGTAAGTTGTTTGCCTGCCTCACCTAAATGACGCCCTGCATTAACTACAGGCTCATCTGCCGTATCAATGACGATTTGAGCAGAAAGAGCTAAGTTTTTACTTAAATCCTGAAGCTCAGGTGTGAATTCACCTTGTATGGTTCCTAAGTCTCTTTTTAAATTAAGTACATCTAAACTAGCCTCAAAATCGGCGTTGATGTAGGTTTTTTCTTCTTTTTGGGTATTATTGGTTATTTCACCTGCTACGCTAATTGAGTTTGATGTTAATAATTGTTCGAGGTTTTCTGCTTGTGTAAGCTGGTTATCATGAGTGTTAAGCTCTGTTATACTGGTAGCTTGTCCTGTGGTTCGACTATAAATGTCAGTGATGCCTGCATTGAGTACTAAGCTGCTTACACCTGAGTTTCCTTTGCTAAGTCCTGCGTTAATTCCAAAACTGCTGCCTTGCTGTTCGTAGGTGTCTTGCTTGGTTTCTAAGTTGAGGTCTCCTCCTATATTTAAAGTGATTTGATTAGCTGCGAGGTTTCCACCTGCTATATTGGTGTCTCCCGTGGTGGTGAGGTTGAGCTCGCCTTGCTTTGCTGTTAATTGAGAATTGATATGATTGTTGGCTAGAGTGTTGTTTTGCGATTGTGAGAAACCTGCGCTAACATTAGCTCCATTAGTACCTATATAGCCTGATGATGTAATAGTTTTTGTACCTGAGTCTGATTGGTAGGTGTCTTCGCCTGATGTAATGGTTGCGGTTTGTGCTGTAATAGTTATATCACCTGCATTGGATTGGATAATTGACCCTGTTTGTTGGTAATTTTGTCCACTATTTAGAGTTATGTTGTTATTTGCTATGAGGGTTGAAGCTACGCTTTGCTCTGATTGGGTGTTTTCAAATTGTTGTTGTTCTATGGTGTCTAAATACACTCCTGCATAAAAGCCTGCTGTCAATGGTGAATTAGCAGCTGATTTAGTTGATGAGGCTAGGTTATTAGTAGCATTAGATACTCCTATGGTAGCTAGGGCTACTTGAGCTATAGCTAGTTCAACTGCTTTGTCTGAAGCGAGTCCTTGACTATTTAGAGATTGAAGTTTGCTCAGTTTAGATTCAGCTTGTTTGAGTTGTTTAGCTGCATCTGCTAGGGCGTTTGCTGATACTCCTGTGTCAACAAAGGCGTTGCCTATTTTAGTACCCACTTCTATTTCTAGTTTTGATTGTTCGTAGTTTGTAGTTGTAGTATCGGTCGCATCTAGGATGTTGATGTCACCACCTGCGTTAATAGTTCCACTGTTACCTACATTGATATTGGAAGCAATGATGTTAGTGTCTTGTGTGGTATTAATTTGTAGATTATTTCCTACAGTGATATTAGATGCAACTTGATTGATAGAGGATTGTTGGCCTTTGGATTTCTCTCCTGTATACTTTATACCTGCTTTAATCCCGTCTAAGCCTGCACTGAAATTTAATCCTGCAAACTTAGTTTTTTCATGTTGCTCTAGATGTGCGCTTTCTAATTGACCCGAAGTAATATTGACAGTTTGTATCGTGTTTCCTGAGCCTTGTTGACCCAAACTTAGGTTGTTGGTGATATCTAAATTTGAGCCTTGGATATTGAGACCTCCTAGTTCAGCGGTGATATCTAAGTTATTAAAGCTTAGATTGCTGCTAGCTACGGTTTCTTTATAGTCATAACGAATCGAACTACTTTTGGTAGTGAGTCCTTTTTTACTCTTGGTTTGATTGTACTCTGTACTGTTAATTGCATTTTTAATATTAATATTTCCTACTTGAGATACAAGAGTTCCATTATCCGCAGCTAAAATTGATGCTTGGATGTTGATGTTGTCCTTGCTGATTAAATTAAGTTTGTTAGCTACTATGTTAGACCCTACTTGAGTGGTGGTGTGGGTGGTGGTTGAGGTGCTGGAGCTTCTGCCGAAACTGCCTTTTTTCTTAGTTTCTATTTTGTGATAGTAGCTGTCTTGCGCTGAGGTAATGTTGATTTGGTTGCCTGCATTAAGGAGGGCTGATTCAGTTACATTGATGTTACTGGCTTTTACATTGATATTGTTGCCAGAAATGATAGCTAAATTAGCTCCTGTGAATAGGTTGGAGCTGACATTAACTGTTTGATCTTCTATTTCTGTGCGATATTTACCCTTTTGAACATATCTGTTTCTAATACCTATACTCTCTATGTTGACATCGTTGCCTGCATTGATGAGGGTGTTGCCTGCGCTTGATACATCAGCTGCTCTGATGTTGATGTCGTTGTTAGCTAGCATGTTTAGAACATTGCCACTCTGAATTTTTCCTTGTTTGACTAGTTTTTGCGAGATGTAACCACTACCAAAAGAATCTCGACTGATTAATGATTCGTGATTGATGTTTCTGCCTGCATTGAGAACAAGGTCGTTGCCAGATATTAAGCTGCCTCCTATGTTGTTGATGTCGTTGCTGGCTTGTACAACTAAATTATTAGTCGCTATGACTCCTCCACTGTTATCAAAATCTCTTGTGTTGATATTTATGTTGTTTGCCAACATTAATGATCCTGTCTGGTCTTGATTGCGTAACTCGGCATTAGGGTCTGCAAAATAAATAATTGGTACTAGTACTAGTTGTCCGTTGATCATTTGCTCTTCGTACCAGATAATATCTTGAGATAGCTTGGTTACTTGGTTAGCAGTTAAGCTAACACCTGGAGTTAGTTGTAGATTTGAAGCTGCAACATATGCATTATCTATGAGTTGGTTGAAGTTGTCGCTCCAGACGTTTGTTTGCCATTTTTTATGCTGTTGGCTGAGTTCTTGTACTTGTTCATTGATGACTTTCCATTCGTAGAAACCGTCACCTAACCATTTAACACCATGTTGAGTTGGGTTGTAACCAAAACGTTGCTGGAAATAAGTTGAACCTGTAATGATTCTTTTATCTAAGAAGCGTAGGTTTGTTTCTACTAGATAATTACTACTAGGTGCTGCTTTGGTGAATAAACTATTTGAACCTAGGTTGTTTATCGAATTAATGAGGTTTTTGAAATATGTTTGGTTTTGACTTTGGGTTGAAATAGTCGGAGTTAAGACTGCTGCTTTTTTACCCTCTACTGATACTTGTGTAGTGACTCCGGTTTCTACATCTGTGGTACTGACTTGATTAACTTGAGTCTGCGCAGTTTGTTCCTCTACTGATACTTGTGTAGTGACTCCGGTTTCTACATCTGTGGTACTGACTTGATTAACTTGAGTCTGCGCAGTTTGTTCCTCTACTGATACTTGTGTAGTGATTCCGGTTTCTACATCTGTGGTACTGACTTGATTAACTTGAGTCTGCGCAGTTTGTTCCTCTACTGATACTTGTGTAGTGA